>ENA-OQCN01001255-OQCN01001255.1-human-gut-metagenome-genome-assembly--contig:-NODE-1255-length-12781-cov-2.058954_pt1 | contig 12781 bp, 13 predicted proteins | sample MGYA00242497_ERZ504576 | MGnify/ENA primary metagenome ERZ504576 (study PRJEB26092, sample SAMD00036296) | human gut metagenome | host: Homo sapiens | study: EMG produced TPA metagenomics assembly of...
TAAAAATTACGTAAACCACAAGTTAGTTATTAGTTAGTAGTCTCCCTGCGAAGTGATTCGCGGGGAGTGCTTCTTTTATGGGGGTAATTTCCTTTTTTTATAGTGTTTCAGGTTCTTTTGTCCAAGTTGGTTTCTATTTGTTTCGGAAAGGATAGCTTTTCATTGATGGATGAGGCTATCCGTTTGCGTAGCTATGCATTCCTCCTAACAGAAAATTCACTCCGAAGTAAGTAATCAGTACTGTTATAAAAGCAGTTATACAGAAAACATGAAAAAACATGGTGCGATGAAACCATGGCAGTGATCTCGGATGCAGTGCCAAGGCATATACCAGCATGGTGATTAAGGCCCATACTTCTTTAGGATCCCATCCCCAATAGCGTCCCCATGATACGTTTGCCCATACAGCACCAATGAAAATACCGATAGCGAGTAAGAAAATTGCCGGATAAAGAATTATTTGGCTTATTATCTGCAATCGTTCTATTTGTTCTTTGCATTCTTTCTGTGATTGGTGGAGTATGACCGCTGTTACACCATTCAGCATGATAAATGCCAGCAGCGAATAAGCGATCATGATAACTACTACGTGGATACTCAATAATGGAGATTGCAGAACCGGCATCAGTTGTGTGATTTGTGGGTTTGATTCTCCCAGCATGGATACCATCAGCGTAAGTCCGCAAAGCAGGAAACCGAAAGGGAGCAACATTGCGAATTTACGTTGTAGCAGAAAAGTGAGCAATAGCGTACACCATGCCATGAACTGCATGGTTTCGAAGCCGTTGGACAATGGCAGATGATTGCTCACATAACCACGCAGGCAGATAGCAGCCGACAAATAGGTAAAAACAATCCATAGCAAAATATTCAATATTATGATTGCCTTCCGGCTTGTTCTCTTTTGCGATGCCATGCAATGGCAATAATAGATAAAACATATCAGGCCGATGCAAATACATGCCATGGCGACAGATTTGCTATAATCAAATTGATTATATATTTTCTCAGCCTTGAATTTATTATCTGCAGGAAGCAGTCCGTCACACTCTTTCTGCTGGTATTTCTTGATTTTTTCTAATAACAGGCAGGCATCATTGTACTTTTTCATCACAATCATTTCGTTTACATAACTCATAGATTTACGAATGAATACCCATTTGTCATTATCCATATCTTGAGGTAATTGGTCGCTTTGCGAATACCATTCCAATGTCTTTCCGGCTATATTGCGACAAGGGAATATTTTCATCATGGCACCGGTACATACTAAATTGATGATATTGAATTTCTCATCAGCTTCTTCTATGCCTCGTTTGTCAGTCACCTGTTCTCCTGAACGGATATGGTTCATCATTTTTTCCAGCTTGTATTCATTAATGGTACTGATATAGTCTTTCAGCCTGGCGTAATTCCCTTCTATTTCCAGTAATTTACGGGCTTCATTACTCTTGATTCGTATAATTGGCTCATTTTTCCAACTGTCATAATAAAACAGCCATCCGGTAAGTACTTCTTCTGGTGTCAGTCCTTTATATGAGGAACTACCGTAAAGTTTGACTGTAAAATCACGGGCAAAGGTTTGTAAAGGACAGATACGGTTGTTGTATAAAATATATAAATCTCCAAAATGTTCGGCTACTTCGCGCGGAAGCACCTTGGGGGATGTACTGTTTGCTTTGAGAAAATTACTGTTGAGACTGAATGCGAATAAAAGCAAGATGACTGTCAAGCTTCTGTGTAGCAAAGGGCTTTTCAGCAGTTGGCGGAACCGACTTTGCGGGCTGAAGAAAAAGAAAACGGTGGAAAGTAGCAATAAAGTATATCCTGCATAAGTGATTCCTATACCATAAGGATCATGAGATACACTAAATACGCTTCCTTCATTATCTTCACTGTAGCCTGATTGATAAAAGCGATAGTGCTGGTATGAAAATATATGATTCATGGAAACCTTCCCCTGTATCTGGCGGTGGCAGTCTTTGTCTGCTACTGAAATATGACTGATAAAGTCCATTGGAGCCAAGGTTCCTTTGTAATAAATAATTTCAAATTGGTTTAGTGTGATGCTGAAAGGTAGCTGGTGGGAAATTCCTTTGGAATCGGTGAAAGAGGTCTGTTGTTCTCCTTGGCGGACACGCATAGTGCCTTGTTCTCCATATATCCATGTGGTGAATGCCCCTGCCAATATAAAGAGAAGAGAAAGATGAAGCAAAAAATAACAGGCTGACGATGCAGTTTGCTTTTTATGATGTATAATAAGGAAGTAATTGCGGTTACTCCCCATAAAATGACAAAAGGTACGGAACTGTAGATATACTCGTTTACAAAGTCCGTACCATATATTTTTTCCAATATAGTAGCTATAGTAAGAATCAGAAGTAATATGCCTAGCAGACTGAAGGCAGTTCGTTTTAATAATTTCATGTAGTTATAATTTTCTGAAAGATAACCAGAAGGTGAATCTTGAATTTGTCTCATCCCCCTGAATGTCCTGTCATATTATTGGTGATAGGATTCAGGAGGGAGACAATCTGTTTCATTGCTTAAATGGCATCAATAAATTTGACGATGGCGTCACGATCTTCTTTACTGAGTTCGCGGAACTTGTCAATGCTCCAGCGTGCGTCACTATTTGAAGCTCCATGCCACATAATGGCTTCAATGACATTACGTGCACGACAGTCATGCAAACGGTCGCTGTGTCCGGCACAGATTAAGGAAAGTCCGCGTCCCCAAAGAGGAGTGGTACGGCACCATCCCGTGCGGATATTGTTCTTCATTTCCAGGCGGTGCTGAACCATATCTGAATATGGCCAGATAGTTTGGTGTGGATGGCGTGGCAGACGGCTGTCACCATCTTTGAAGTATCCGTTCGGATCGGGATAATTATCGTCTCCTGTAGTCCATGACGGACGATGGCAGGTAGCACAGCCTATTTCACGGAATAATTTGTGACCTCTCTGAACTGTTTCGTCATCCAGATTCCGTGCGGCAGGAACTGCCAGTCCTCTGTGCCATATCATGAAGTTTACATAATCTTCGTCTGTCATTTCCACCGGAAGTTCCTTATTCATCAGATAGTTGTATATATCTTGTTCTACATTACCGGTCTGTTTCCATTCAGGGAAATAGTTATAAAAATCTTTTTGTACATCCGGGTCTTGGAGGCTGTTTTGGCATACGTGTCAGTCATGTAGTGATAACGGCGGTCACTACGGGTAACATTGGTGATGTTCCAGATTGCATTGGCACCGGGACCATCCTGTATGGAAGATCTGGTCAAAGCGTAAGTATAACGTTTGGGATATTGTTTACCTGTAAGTCCCTTATAGAGTGAAGTCCACTCTCCGTTTGCGAAGATGGCTGGATTCAATTTTACACCTGCTTTTTCCTGACGTGCATATTCTGCTTTCAACGAATCATCGGGAATGGCATCTAGTAATCCGGTTCCGTAGATACCAATGGTAGATTCCAGCAAAACTACTACATCAGAGTAGTTGACAGGGGTGACAACTTGATTATAAGTAGCCTCCAAAGGTACGTAGTATGCATCTTGAGGAATAGTCACTTCCGGATAGATCAGACTGTATGTTTCTCCGTCAGGAAATTTATTTCCCCATTCGTCTGTGTAAGGCAGCCAGTCTATTTTTATCTTATCTTCATCTATTGGTGCTTTGAAAGGGGCTACAGCTTTGGTTTGAGGCATTCCCGTTAAAGAACTTAGGTAGTTATCCTTTCCATCGGTCACAACAAGTAGATATCCATTTCCCCAGTCATCAGCACGATAACGGTCTACCCGTTTGCCATGACCGTATCCGGGGTGGCAGTTCATACATGAATTGCGGATATAAAGCGGTCCCAAACCATTGAAAGGTTTGGAATTCTGCGTATAAGAACGTTCAAAGAAATATTCCCCATATTTGAATTTGTCGGTCATACCTGCATTTTCCGTTGCAGGAGTAGGATCTTCATAAGCAGAAGCGGAATTGTTGAAGGTTGTACAATTCTCCTGCCTGCATAGGTCTCTACATTTACGTTGATATCAGGATTGACTTCCGGAGATTTGTTTTCCGGATTGTCATCGTCATTACAGGCTGTTAGCGAGAGCATTGTAAGGCCGCATAGAGCAGCAAGCCAGTGTATTTTAAATAACTTATTCATATAAGAATGTTTAAAGTTAGTTACTTTTCAAATTTATATACCAAAGAATCTACATAAGGTTGTCCTCCCCCGGTCTTTTTCACTATCATGTCTGTTGTAGAGGGGACATCCGGCAGCACAAAGCCGGTGCTTGGAGCGAATGTAAAATCACCATCTACAGCAAAAGATAGTACAATAGACCTTTTCCGGACACCCTCTTGCAGATCCTTTGTGGTCATTGGGGTAAACAGTTCTTTTTAATTGTTTCTTAAAGCTGTTTTAACATCAGACAATATGGCATCAAGATCCTGACAAGCTTTAATTGCTTCACCTGCACTTGGATCTTTAATATTGTTTACAAATGGAGCTGCCATGGCATTGATTTTGGTCAGAGCATTGTTTATGGCATTTACAACTTTTGTATCCAGTTCTTTATCTACTCCAGCAATATAGTTGTGTAGTGAGTTGGTTTCGTCACGTTCATTTTCTATACCGCCCATGTAAGCATTCTGAATACTGATGATGTTGTCATAAAAGTCTAGAATGGACTTGTGACTGTATGGTGATTCTATATAAGCAGGGTCTTCTCCGCTATAAGGTTTTCCTATTTTAGAAGTTCCTACTTCATCTGCGATAGTCTTGCAGCCGTCAATGATAGCTTGCATGGCCAATGTCCAGCTGGCGTATGTACTACCTGCTTTTCCTGCATTCAGCATATTCTCACCATAAGAATATTCACCACTGTTTACAGTGTAAGGCAGTTCTAACTCATTTGCGACTTTAGCGACACGGTCGGCATTGACAGCACTTTCGCCTCTCCATGAAAGTTCCAGCTGCCAGCAACGGTTACGCAAATCACCAGCTACAGCTACGGCGTAAGTCAGATGTAAGTCACTGATTTTAGAAACTGATTTGGGGCTACCATCTTCGAAAAGGATGTATTCAATACCATGAAATCCTAATAAAGAATTACCCAATTTCTCGCCGGCATAAATATCTCCGTCTTCACCACCCATTGCTTCTACCTGTTCCGTATTTTTCAGTGCGGTCTGTAATCCGTCCAAGTCCAAAGGCCATGAGTCAATATGCGGGTCGATACCGAAATCGGTAGCTGCCCCATACAGGAAAGCTTCACTCTTTTCCCACCATGCACGTGCTTCAAGGAAGGTTTCGCAGGTAGCTTTTACATTTGCATCAGTCTTGCTGCTTTTTAATGCTTGTAAATCTTTTACTAGCTGTTCGGTTTCATCAGCCAGGTTCTTGTAAGTAACATATACCGTGTGATCAAGATACTGTTTTGCGATTGCTTCGAATTTTGCATCTGTTTCAGACGTACCGGTATCCGGAGTCGGATCATCGTTATCACTGCATGCGCTGAAACTGCAAGTCATCATTGTTGCTACAGCAACAAGTAAGGGGATTTTTAACAAACTTTTCATACCTATTTAATTTTAAAAAATGAATAATCGGGTTTATTTAATGAAAAATCCTGCATAAGCTATGCCCAATGAAAAAGAGGGTTCGTTATTATACTGGCTTTTCAAGAAGCGTTTTGAGTATTCGGCTTTTACTACGATGTCTTTCATAGGATAGTAGTTCAAACCGACGGCCATGCGTTGTTTTTTAGTCCATTCATATTTGCTGAAACCTTTAGCAGCCTTATGATATGAGTCATAGTATTCATATCGTCCAAATACATATAGTTTTTTACCATTGTCTCTCATTTTCTTTACTTGAGAAAAAATATCATATCCTGCCTCGATTCCGGCGGCAATGGCTGTCTTGCCCACGGCTGTGTGAGGATAAGGGGACTGTGTGCTATTGTCTTGGCTTTTGTTGTGAGTGGAGATCAGATCAGCGTCTCCCAGATGGCCATAATCAAAATTGCCGCGTACTACCCAGTTATGATCATTATAATCAAAGTCGAATGCACCTATGACCACTGTTCCTTTCACATCTTTATATTTGGTGGATTTTTCATCTTTAATAATGTCGTTTTGGAAACTGTTACCTATATAGCCGCTTATTCCCATACGCAATCCTTTGACAGAGTAATTGTCGATACGTGCCGCTCCTGCCAGATTGTTGGCTACTTTAAATTCATAGGCTGATGCAGAACCATCATGAATCCATCCGCTATGATTGAACATATTAGCATTCAATGCGGGAATAACCATTGCCTCATAACGCCAGTCACCTATACGCCCCATACACTAAGACCGGTTTCATGCCATGTGCAAGGCATTATTGTGTTTTCACCTTCAGGACGATATACTGTAAAGAACTGAGTGGGAAGATGGGCGTTGTTTATTTGTCCTATCGGCACGATGATGTGCCTGCGCGGATATTGAAGCCCGAGCAAAAAGATTTCTGAATCCAGAACTGCTCCAAAGCCACTTCACCCCCACGTTCTATTTCTTTTTCAAATTCTCCGGCTTCTTCGTCTTCTACTTCTATAGCCGATTCTGTTCCTCCGTGTTCAAACTCTATTTCACTACCCATGCTCCATCCTTTTCCGAAATCGTAGCCAATCATGATTACTACATGAGGTAAGTCTACGCGTCCGTGTCCGTCAGAGTCTTTGTAACTGTCTGCTTTAGAATAGCGGTACATATTGTCACTATAAAAGTTACGTGTGTACACTGCTTCTCCGTAACCTCCCAATGTTAGCCGGGATTTTTTTTTAGGTTCTTCCTCCGTAGTTTTCTCTGTGTTATCCTTATCTATACTTGTTGCTTTTTCTGCATAACTGTTTGCAAGACAGGCCGACAAGCATAATGAGAACAATAAAACCTTTCTTTTCATTTTTGCTTTAATTTTTATAATTTTAAATCGGTGCAAAGTTATGGGAGGTTAAAAGGGTGGGCAATACCTAAAAATGGGTATTATTTTATGAAAATTGGTAATGAGTAGGTATTAAAGCTTGAATGATGCTGTCCGGAAAGGTTTATTACCCTGTTTTTCAGTTGTAAAATGATGCATTAAAATTTAAGATGGCAAAATAATAGTCTGTTTTAGTCTTTCCACATATGGCCAGATGCATATCTTCTTGCCACATGCTTTTTTACCTTTTTAAAAGAAGGGTGTTAGGGGATTTTTCTCTGTAAAGAGTGCAAGCCTTGTAATCAGATTCATCCTTAAAAGATCTTGTTTGTATCCCTAACCCTTTCCTGCCGTGTGGTTAAGGGTTTTCTTCCTGCCTGTTTTATCTCCGCAAGCTTTGGAGTTATCTCCATAAGCTTTGGAGTTAACTCATAGCCTTGGGAGATAACTCCAAAGGCTATGGAGATAGAATATATCCGTATAAAAAGGTTTAATCTGAAGATAGAAAAGGCTTATACAATAGGGAGGATATGAGCATTCGTTTAATTCCGTTAGCGGGTTATTGCTTTTTTCATCCCTTCCGGTCCTTTGGACTTCATGAGGCGGAAAGATTGGTTTAGTCATTCTTTCTTTTCTTGGTCCGGATTTGTAATGACTTCTTCGTCTTCCGGATAACTCCTGTTATCTTCTTCTTCCTCGTCAATGAAAAGTTCCGGTTGTTGAGGGCCTTTGTGTCTGAACAATATAGCTGCGGCTATTCCGGCCGCTGCGCCCCCCAAGTGTCCCTCCCAAGAAGTGGTGGAGGAAGCGAACTGTGGAACATGTTCCATACCAGGCTGCCATATAGAAAGGTGACAAGCAATGACAGGGCTACTAAAGGAACGTGTTTGCGGAGAATGCCACTGAAGAACAGAAAGAAGGCGAGTGAATAAATTATACTGCTGGCACCTATATGCCATCCCGGCTTGCCTATTATAAATGTAAGTATTCCACTGACTATCCAGATGAAAAAAAGTATACCAATGCCCAAATCACGATAAAAGTAGAGCAGACACCATAATAAAAAAAGAAGAGGGAAAGTGTTCGCAAATAAATGTTCCCAATCGGCGTGTATCAACGGAGAAGTGAGAATCCCCATTATTCCTTTGGTTTCTTTGGGATATATGCCCCAGGTGATAAAATCCCAATTCATGACACTTTCCATTGTACGCAGGGTGTACAGAATGAAAAGAAGTAATAACGGAAGAGCAAAAGCCAATAGAATTTTTTGAATTTCAAGTTTCATTTTGTCATAATTATGCTGATTTCTGTGCAATACTACGGATATTTGAGCGAAAAATGAAAAATATTTTGCTATTTAATTTTGCTTTATCCATTTAATTACTAATTTTGAGCGTTGCATACAAAAATAATATGTGACACAAATTGATATGGAAATTTGATTTATAACCTTAAAATAACAACTATGAGTTACTTACGATTTGACAAGACTCTTATGACGAACCTCGGGGAATCATTACCGAAAGAAATTCTCCGCACAAACCGTTCAGGGGCTTACCATTGTACAACCATTGTTGATTGCAATACGAGAAAATATCATGGATTGCTTGTCATTCCGGTGCCTGAGCTGGATGATGAAAACCATGTATTGTTATCGTCGTTGGATGAAACAGTGATACAACACGGCGCTGAATTTAACCTGGGGCTTCATAAGTATCAGGGTGACAATTACAGCCCCAGGGGACACAAGTATATCCGGGAATTCGAGTGTGAGAAGTTCCTACCACTATATACCGGGTAGGTGGTGTGATTCTGAAGAAGGAAAAGCTTTTCGTTCATCATGAAAATAGAATTTTAATCCGTTATACTTTGCTGGAGGCACATTCGGCCACTACGTTGCGTTTGCGTCCGTTTCTGGCTTTCCGCAGCGTCCGTCAGTATACTCATGAGAACGCACAAGCCAGCCGTGACTATCAGGAGGTGGACAATGGGATCAAGACATGCATGTATCCGGGCTATCCCGAATTATATATGCAATTGAACAAGAAGAACGAATTCCACTATCAGCCGGATTGGTATCGGGGAATTGAGTATCCCAAAGAGCAGGAGAGAGGATATGATTTTAATGAAGATTTGTACGTCCCGGGTTATTTTGAAGTGGACATAAAGAAAGGTGAAAGCATCGTCTTTTCAGGAGGTGTGTCCGAGGCCAGTACCCGTACATTAAAGAGAACCTTTGAAGAGGAGGTGGAAGAACGTACTCCGCGTGATAATTTCCAGCACTGTCTGATAAATGCTGCCCATCAGTTCTTAAATAAACAGGGAGATGAGTTTTATATTTTGGCAGGATATCCGTGGTTTAAATGCCGTGCGCGCGATATGTTTATTTCCCTGCCGGGACTGACATTGGCGATTGATGAAGTGGCTAAGTTTGAAATGGTGATGGAAACGGCCCGCAAGGCAATTCATGACTTTATTAATGATGAGCCTGATGATGTTAAAGTGTACGAAATGGAGCATCCTGATGTTTTGCTTTGGGCGGTGTGGTGTATCCAGCAATATGCCAAGATGGTGTCGCGTGACCAATGCCGTGAGAAATATGGTACATTGTTGCAGGACATTATGGAATACCTTCGCCGGGAGAATCATCCGAACCTTTTCTTGCATTCAAACGGTCTGCTATATGCCAACGGAACGGAAAAGGCTATCACATGATGAATTCTACCGCAAACGGACGTCCTGTGATTCCTCGTACAGGCTATATCGTAGAAATTAATGCTTTGTGGTATAATGCCTTACGTTTTACAAGTGAACTGTTGGGCGAAGGTGGAAACAATAATTTGGCTGAAACGTTAAATGTATTGGCAGAAAAGACGGGAAAGGCTTTCGTGGATACTTTCTTGAATGAGTATGGTTATTTACTGGATTATGTGGATGGCAATATGATGGACTGGAGCGTGCGTCCGAACATGATATTTACTGTAGCATTCGACTATTCTCCGCTTGATGCCCGTCAGAAGAAAGGGGTGTTGGACATTGTGACCAAAGAACTGCTTACTCCGAAAGGGCTCCGTTCGCTCAGCCCGAAGAGTGGCGGTTACAACCCGAACTATGTAGGTCCTCAGATGCAGCGTGATTATGCTTATCATCAAGGTACCGCATGGCCTTGGCTGGCTGGCTTCTATTTTGAAGCTTACCTTCGTATTTATAAGATGAGTGGCATAGGATTTGTGGAGCGTCAGCTGATAGGCTACGAAGACGAAATGACTTCTCATTGTATTGGCTCTATACCTGAACTGTTTGATGGTAACCCGCCTTTCAAAGGTCGTGGAGCTGTATCATTCGCTATGAATGTGGCAGAGATATTGCGAGTATTATATTTATTGAGTAAATACAATTATTGAAAGGAGGGACCTGTATGAAAGTATTAATGTTTTGGATGGGAATTTCCTCCCAAAAATATATGGTGGTCTTGCGGTTGCTTCTTATGGAATAACTAAGGGATTAAGTTTGCAGGGTGATGTGGAAACTACTTTCTGCATGCCCAAGCCGACGGGCGAAGAAGAGGACTTCTTGAAGATAGTGGGCATGAACCAGGTGCCTATCGTGTGGCGTGATGTCGATTACAATTATTTGAAGTCGAGGCTGACGCGCAACATGACGCCGGAAGATTATTATTCTTTTCGTGACCATATCTATTCGGATTTCTCTTATATGCACGTCAATGACATAGGCTGCATGGACTTTGCCGGCGGTTATCCCGCAACCTGCACGAAGAGATAAACAACTTCTCGGTGATTGCCGGAGTAGTGGCTCGCCAGCAGGAATTTGATATTATTCATGCCCACGACTGGCTGACGTATCCCGCCGGAGTGCATGCCAAGATGGTGAGCGGAAGCCGCTCTGCATCCATGTCCATGCTACTGACTTTGACCGTTCACGTGGAAAGTCAATCCTACCGTCTATTCTATGGAGAAGAACGGTATGATTATGCCGACTGCATCATGTGCGTGTCCGAACTGACCCGCCGCACGGTTATTGAGCAGTACCATCAGAACCCCAAGAAGGTGTTTGCCATGCACAATGCCGTCTATCCTCTCTCGCAGGAATACCAGGACATTCCACGTCCCGACCATTCCAAAGAGAAGATTGTGACATTCCTGGGCCGTATCACCATGCAGAAGGGACCGGAATACTTTGTGGAAGCAGCTTCGCTGGTATTGCAGCGTGCCCGCAACATCCGCTTTGTTATGGCCGGTTCGGGAGATATGATGGATGCCATGATTAATCTGGCAGCCGAGCGGGGCATCGCCGACCGGTTCCACTTCCCGGGCTTCATGAAGGGAAAGCAGGTATATGAGGTTTACAAGAACAGTGATGTATTCGTTATGCCTTCCGTTTCCGAGCCTTTCGGTATCGCTCCGCTGGAAGCCATGCAGTGTGGGACTCCTTCCATCATTTCCAAGCAGTCGGGATGCGGTGAAATTCTTGATAAGTCATTAAGACCGATTATTGGGACATTCATGCAATGGCCGATGCCATTTATTCCCTCTGCACTAATCCCGCTCTCTTCCAATATCTGCAGGAGGAAGGCAGGAAAGAAGTGGATGGAATCACGTGGGAAAAAGTAGGCTTGAGAATCCGCGCCTCTACGAGGATGTGTTAAGAAACTATGGTAAATAACAAAAACAATAATGGAAATGAGAACTATCTGTCTTTATTTTGAAATACATCAAATCATTCATCTGAAACGTTACCGTTTCTTTGATATAGGTACCGATCATTATTACTACGATGATTATGCCAATGAAACCAGTATCAATGATGTAGCCGAACGCTCTTATATCCCGGCATTGAACACTTGATTGAATGGTGAAGAATTCCGGAGGTGCGTTTAAAGTGGCTTCTCCATCTCGGGGGTTGCGCTGGAGCAGTTGGAAATATATGCACCGGCTGTCATCGACTTGTTGCACCAGCTGAATGATACCGGTTGCTGTGAGTTCCTTGCCGAGCCTTATTCCATGGCCTTTCTTCTCTGGCCAACGAGGATTGCTTCAAGGAAGAGGTGATGCGTCAGAGCGCTAAGATGAAGCAAATGTTCGGTAAGGCGCCGAAGGTGTTCCGTAATTCCAGCCTGATTTATAATGATGAGAATTGGTGCGATGGTGGCAGCTTTGGGATTCAAGGGTATGCTGACGGAAGGAGCCAAGCATGTTCTGGTTGGAAGAGTCCGCACTATGTATACCATTGCTCTATGAATCCTAACTTGAAGTTACTGTTGCGTGATTTTAAGCTGTCTGACGACATCAGCCTGCGCTTCTCCAACTCCGAGTGGAACGAGTATCCTTTGTTTGCCGACAAGTACATCAACTGGATTGACGCTCTGCCGCAGGAAGAGCAGGTCATCAATGTCTTTATGGAACTCTCTGCTCTGGGTATGGCACAGCCGTTGTCTTCCAATATTCTGGAATTCCTGAAGGCTCTTCCATACTGTGCCAAGGAAAAGGGGATTACTTTCTCCACACCGACGGAAATCGTTACCAAACTGAAATCTGTTTCCCAGTTGGATGTTCCATACCCGATGTCTTGGGTGGACGAAGAAAGAGATACCAGCTGTTGGCTGGGTAATGTGATGCAGCGTGAAGCATTCAACAAGCTGTATAGTGTTGCCGAACGTGTCCATCTCTGTGATGACCGCCGTATCAAGCAAGACTGGGATTATCTGCAGGCAAGTAACAACTTCCGTTTCATGACTACCAAGCAAAGCGGTGTCGGTTTGAACCGTGGCATTTATGAATCTCCTTTTGATGCTTTT
>ENA-OQCN01001256-OQCN01001256.1-human-gut-metagenome-genome-assembly--contig:-NODE-1256-length-12781-cov-1.991149_pt1 | contig 12781 bp, 9 predicted proteins | sample MGYA00242497_ERZ504576 | MGnify/ENA primary metagenome ERZ504576 (study PRJEB26092, sample SAMD00036296) | human gut metagenome | host: Homo sapiens | study: EMG produced TPA metagenomics assembly of...
ATTCCTCTGACTATCCCCGGAAATACGATAATGCACAGCCTTACACCGACTACTGTTCCGATCACTCCGATTGCAACTGCCATCAGTCCGGCTCCAAGAACTGCAAGCCCTACGCCGGGATTTGCGATCATGCATCCTATCCCCGCTGCGAAAAGTACAACACCAGCCATCACCACTGCTGCAAACGCAAGTACAATCGCCACAAACACACAGAACGCCGCAATCACAATTCCTGCGATCAACGCCAGAAGTCCGGCTGCAAGTGGTATCACAATTGGACATCCGATCACAACGATTGCCACGATCATAGTCCATTTTAACCATTTATTCGTCCACGGCTTATTCTCCTGACGCTCTCCATACTCATAGCTTCCATTATCCTGGTATATTTTATTATCTTTTTCATCTCCGGATCTGTCCTCCTGATAATACTGATATGTATTTTCCGTATCCGTCTGAGCCTTGTATTCGGAATCTGAAGTTCTTTCTGCCTGCCCTTTTCCAGTATCTGTGTCATATTCTTCCGTAGTTCCTGTGTCTTCCCGGTCCGCTTTGATCTTCATCGCCACTTTTTCCGGACTCTCCAGTTCTTCAATGACATTCTGCTCATTCTCACTTCCTGCGTCATCGAAGTAATCATTATAATACTTCAATGCATCGATCCGATCCTCTTCCGGAATATCCAGAAGCAGTCTGGACAGCGTCTCCATAAATTCTATTCTGTTCATTCTATCTACCTCCCTCAAACAATTCGCTGATCTTCCCGGAATATTCTTTCCATTCTTTCTGATACATGGCAAGCTGGATTCTTCCGCTTTCTGTTACTTTATAATAACGTCGGTTTCTTCCGTCAAACTGCCTGTCATAGACTTCCAGATATTCCCCTTTCTGCAGTCTTCGAAGCACCGGATACAATGTAGATTCTGATACATCGATTGCTTTTCTTACATCCTGTGTAATCTTATATCCGTACGTTCCTTCATCTTCCCGCGATACTACCGCCAGCACAATTGCATCCAGAAGAGCTGCACCTGTATTAAAAACCATGCTCTCACTCCCTTTCGCACTATTATCTAATATTATTTTGTTACGCATATTATACGTCGTATAATATAGTATGTCAACACATATTATGTATGTTACAAAATTGTAAGATGCTGATCATATGACACTAGCGGATTCTTCCAAATACATAACGCAAAAAGAAGCACACCCCGACTTGGGATATGCTTCTCTTTGTTATTTTATATAAATTTCTTTCTTCAAAGTAAATGAATATATAATCTTTTCTTTAACCTTTTTTTCCTGTCATCTGTTCCAGTGCCTTAGCATAATAGCGCAGCTGCTCCTGGTACTTCTCTGCCAGTTCTTCTCCTCTGTCTGCCTTATCCGTCTTATAATCCAGCACAATCAGTCCATCTGGTTCTTCAAAATAAGCATCAATGATTCCCTGTACCAGGATCAGTTCCCCGTCTTCTTCCTCCGGATACAGCTCTTTTGCATTAATTCCAAGTACAAACGGCTGTTCTCTCCAGAGCTTCTGATTTCTGTCTGCTTCCTGCATCCGTTTTCCCGAATCACATTGCAGAAATCTCAGAATATCTGTCCAACGGACACATGCTGCCGCCTCTTCTTCTATCCTTCCTCTTCTGACCTGTTCCTCCAGCCATCCGGTGAACCATTGTTTCCACGGCTCCTGCATACCGGAAAAATCCAGTAACTCCATCACACGGTGATACGCCGTACCTCTCGGTGCTCCTGTCAGTCCCTCTTCCTGCTGCATGAATTTCGGTAAAAGCGGCACCACTTCCGGTTCTTCATAGAAACATTCTCCCTGTTCCTCCTCTCTTTCGTCTGATGCAATCTCATAGGCTCTTTTTTTCAGTTCCGTGACAGTGAATTTCAGCTTCCTTTCACTGCTCTTTTCATAGGGATAGGAAAATGCAAACTGTTCCTGCATCATCTCATGCAAGCCAGGCTCATAGATTTCTTCTACATTCCAGTTTTCAAGAATGGCTCTTGAAAGACCGCTCTTTTCTTCTTCCTCTATGCTTTCTTTTATCAGATCCTCCATATGCAGGATCTGAAGTCTGAACAGTTCTTCTTTCTGACTCTTTAATACCGCCGGAAGTATCCAGTCCCAGTATGTGGAAGCATGGCTAAGCTGGGCGAATGATAATGTTCCGTCTGCGTTTCCTCCAAACATCTGATATCCGGTAATCTTATCCTCTGGTTTTGAAAGTGTTCCTGTAATGATCAGCTTCTCTTTCGCACGCGTCAGGGCTACATATAATACACGCAGTTCCTCCCCCAGACTCTCGAGTGCTTCCTCTTTTTGTATCACTTTCTTGATGATACTTGGAATCTTCGTACGATATTCCAGATTCACCGCATCCAGTCCGACTCCCATACCGGCATGGAGTGCCACTGCACTTCTTGCATCCTGCATGTTAAAACGTTTTCCCATTCCTGCAACGATCACAACCGGGAACTCCAGACCTTTACTTTTGTGGATCGTCATTACGCGCACCGTATCCGCATGTTCATCTTCAATACTTGCTTCACCATAATCCACATCATATTTCTGCAGCTGTTCGATATATCTTACAAAATGGAACAATCCTTTATAGCTGGTTGCCTCGTATGCCCTGGCTTTTTCGATCAGCATGTCCAGATTCGCTCTGCGCTGTGCGCCGCCGGCATCGCTGCCACATAATCTCCATATCCGGTTCGATCCAGTATCTTCCATAAAAGCTCATGCATCGGTGTATATGGTACAATTCTACGTAATTCGTCCATCTCTCCCAGACACTTTTCCAGCTTTTCCCGGATCTTTTGTTCACTTCCATGTACTCTGTACTCTGCAACGCTTTCAAAGAACGGCTTATCCGGATACGCACACCGGATCACTGCCAGCTCTTCGTCTGATATTTCCGCAAATGCCGAGCTTAATACTGCTGCCAGCGGAATATCCTGTCTCCGGTTATCCAGAACCCTCAGATAATCCAGAAGCACGCCGATCTCCTGTGTCTGGAAATATCCTTCACTGGTTCCCGCATAGGTCGGATCCCTTCACGGTTCAGCACTTCCGTAAATACATCGGCAAATCCTTTAATACTTCTTGTCAGGATCACGATATCCGAATAGCGGACATCTCTCAGTTCTCCGGTCTCCTTATCCGTAACTTTCTGCGACCGCAGAAGTTCCCGGATACGCATGGCGATCATACGGGCTTCCAGCTCTCTCTCGGAAACAATTCCCTTTCCCGTATCTTTATCCGTATTACCAGTGCTGTTTTCTTCTTCTACTGCATCATTCTCCTGATATCCATCCAGATCACCGTCCATCACCAGAATCTCTGTCTCCAGATTCTCCGTCTTCGGATATTCTGCTCCCGGATATAATGCTGCCTGCTTATCGTAGACAATCCCGCCCAGTTTCTCCGTCATAATCTGCCGGAATATCGCATTGGCACCTTCCAGTACTTCCTTCCGGCTTCGGAAATTCTTGTGCAGGTCAATCCTCTGGGTCTGACTTTCTTCTATATTATATGTGTGGAATTTCTCCAGAAATAATTCCGGTCTCGACAGACGGAACCGGTAAATACTCTGCTTCACATCCCCCACCATGAAGATATTGTACCTTCCGCTTCTGCAGGTCGATACACTGGTAAGGATTGCTTCCTGGATCAGGTTGCTGTCCTGATATTCATCGATCATGATCTCCTGGAACTGTTTCTGGTATTCTTCCGCTATTTTTGACGGTCCAAGTCCCGCTTCAGTCTTCTCTGTCAGGATACGCAGTGCATATTGTTCCATATCCGAAAAGTCGATCATATTCTGTGCACGCTTCTGCTCCTCAAACTTCTCCGCAAACAGCCGCACAAGATCTCCCAGTTCTTCCATCGCCGGGGCACATAGTTTCAGATCCTCTACCAGTTCCTGCGGACTTTCATAAAAATACTGCCCGCTGATATTCTTTACAATTCCTTTTACCAGTTCACGGATCTTCTTAACCTGCTCAATCTTTTCTTCCGATACCGTCTTATCTTTATTTGCTGCGATCCTTGCCCATTTTACGTTCGCAAATGCTTCTGCCATCTTCTCATAAGACGGAATCCCGGACAGATCCTCGATCACCTGCATGTCTTTATCCAGCGTTGCCTCATACACCGCCGGACCATCCGGACTTAATGCGATCTTCTCCGCATGAGCCAGCAGTTCTCTTGCATCATCCAGATTCTTTCGGATATCTGTCATCACCTTTTTCATGAAGCTGCTTTCTTCCAGCGTCTTCACATCCGGTATTCCATATACTTTCACACAGGAATCCAGCCATTCTTCACTATCCGGATAACTTCTGGAAAATTCATAGATCTTCAATATCAGATCTTCAATCTTTTTATCATCTCTTCCGGTGCTGTAAGCTGCCGCAAAATCAAGAAACCGTTTATTTCCTTCCTGATATTTCTCCTCCAGCATCTCCTCCAGCACATCATGTCTTAACAGCTTCAGTTCTCCTTCTTCACCGATCCGGAATCCCGGATCAATATCAATCGCATGAAAATGATCGCGGATCACAGAAAGACAGAAGCTGTGGATGGTTGTGATCTGCGCATTATGGATCAGGGTTGCCTGTTGTTTCAAATGCTCATCTTCCGGGTATTCCGTCAGTTTCTTCTCAATTGCAAGACGAATCCTTTCTTTCATCTCTGAGGCTGCCGCCTCGGTAAATGTCACGATCAGGAGCTTATCTACATCCACCGGAGGATCATCTTCTGTCAGCATCGTAATGATACGTTCCACCAGAACAGCCGTCTTTCCGGAACCTGCTGCTGCCGATACCAGAATGTTACGGTTCCTCAATTGTATGACTTTCTGCTGTTCTTCGGTCCATTTCACACCCATACTTAATTTCCTCCTTTCCCGCTCTGCTCTGCCTCACTCTGCTCTATCCGCATCGCCGCCATAGCCTCTTCTTTTCCCATCGCTCCGATATCACGGTATTCATATCCAGGGATCTTAACATCGAATCCACAGACATGCCGGTACGGACAGTAATCACAGCCGCTTTCCTGGCCGCGCTTATAAGGAAGGGCTCCTGCTTCACCATTCAATATCTTCGTTCTTGCCTCTTCCATCTGCCTTTTTGCATGAGTCATCATCGCAGAAAAATCCTCTCCCGCAACCACTTTGGAGTACCCTGATACGCTGCCGTTCTTATTATATTTTACCGGAACCGCCAGAGATTCGCCCGAAGTATTATGATCCAGATGCTTTAATATCTCTGTCCCAAGCGGAATGATGCCATCCGGTTTTAACTGCTTTAGAACTGCACGCTCTGCTTTTTCTTTGTCTTCTGTCTTATCTACCAGAGGATCCTGAATACGGTAATAGAACACACCAGCCGGGATTACCTCCTTATCCGGATGGCGCTTTTTCTGAAATTCGACTGCTGCATCCATATAGACCATAAGCTGTAATTGTAAGCCATGATACAATGCAACCACGTCAAATGCCTTACTTCCGGTCTTGTAATCCATAACTTTGACATATATCTGCTCTTCCGTCTCACATATATCAATGCGGTCAATCTTTCCTCCGAAGAAACGCAGTTCATATGCCTCCGGCACAAAGTCCCCGGCTTTCAGCTGGTTCGTAAGTGCCCATACTGTTCTCTCCAGCATCTGCTTCATGCGCACGATCATCTGTTCATTTCTTGCCGTACTGTATAATACAGAATTGCCATAATCTGTAATCGCTTCTTCCACACTTGCATCGATCAGCTTTTTTCTTTCTTCTTCCGGCAATACTGTCCAGCCGCCCGCCTCCGACGCCTTTTTCGAAAACAGTTCCAGGCCCTGTGACAGACATTTCCCAGATCGACTGCTTTAAATTCATACAGCGGCCGTTCCTTCAGGCGGAGCCGTAAGCAAGGAAATGTGCACACGCACAGGTCGCATACCGTTCCATTCTCGTGATGCTTCCTTCGAAATTCTCTCCATAAAGTTCTCTTGCTACACGTTCCGATAATGGATCTTCCGGACGCCTGTAGTACCATGCGCGCAAAATCCGGTCCACCGCAGCTTTCCATTCCGGAGATTTCTGATACCAGGTATATAATTCCTGCCAGGTGAGGTCCAGATTCTTCTCCTGCAGTCCACGGATCAGATAAGCAACTCCACTTTTCTCCGTCAGTTCTTTTTCCTTTAGTTTTTTTGCTTCTTCATCCTGAACCTTTAACTCCGGATATAATCTTGATAATTCCTGTATCAGATAAGACGGACGCTGTGCTTTCCCTCCTGCAGACACTTTACTATAATAAATCTTCAGTTTCTCCGACGGCTTAGTCAGGTTCATATACAGGTAAAACTTTTGGACATATGCTTTTTCCTTTCCGCCTGCCGCCAGCGCATGATCCGCCTGCCGGAACTTCTCTCTGTCCTGTTCCGTTAACAGACCGGTTCTCATAAGTGCTCCGGGAAGGAAGCTGTCATTGGCTCCAAGAAAAAAGAGTGCCCTGATGTCTTTTAATCTTGTTCTCTGCATATCTCCTGCCACTACCTGATCCACACTTGGAGGAATCACACCGACTCTTGCCTCTTCCAGTCCTGCATCCAGAAGCTTACAATATTCGTTCAGTCCCACCGGTTCCTCACCCAGAAGTTCTACAAATTTATCAAATAATTCTATAATGATCCGGTAGACCTGTGAATATTCCTTCGCCAGTGCCAGCTCACCTGCTTTCTGAAATTCTTCTTCTGTTCTTTGCAGGCGTTCCTGGATATTTTCCTTCACCATGAACTCATATACTGCCATCGTGATATCTCGCACCGTTTTCCTCTTTTGTTTTAATACAAACATCAGGTTATCCACTTTTTCTACCAGTTGTACACGGTAATGATTCAGCCGGTCCAGTTCCTCTTCTTCCATCCCCTTCAATCTGCGGATCCAACGGTTCTGCCAGCCTTTATATCCCCTGATTCCCAGTCCGAGCACATAGTTTTCCAGTTCATCGACTTCCTCGCAGGCGAATCCTGCAAGATTCGTTCTTAAGAAGCGGAATACACTTTCATAAGAGAAATTCTTTTCCGCCATATTTAGAAGACTCCTTATATATTCTACAAATGAATTCAACAGGATGCTTCTCTTATGATCCATAAACACCGGAATCCCGTAATTCTCAAATGCCTGTTCCAGATAGTCTCCATATACATTCATATCACTGACGATCACACCGATATCTCTGTATCTGTACTGCTCTTTACGTACCAGTCTGCGGATTCCCTCTGCCACTGCATCTGCTTCCTGTCTTGGGTTCCCTGCTGCATGGATTTCCAGATTCTCCACAGCTTTATCATACCTTCCAGACCCGTACCGGAAGATATTTCTCTCCAAAAATGCAAGTTCCTGGTTCTTTTCAAATCGTTTCACCGGATATCCATACAGGCAGACCGGTTCTTCTACCTCTATATGATCTTCCCCCGCCATTCTGACCAGTGTCGTTACCATCTGCTTACTCAGTCCAAACAGCTGATATGGATGTTTATAAGCATACGGATTCTCCCGTTCATCCATCGTAACTGTCACCCAGACTTCCTTGCAGCACCGCATAAGTTCCAGTATCAGCCGGTTCTGCACCGGTGTAAATCCGGTAAATCCGTCAAGAACTACAACACTGTTTTTCAAAAGTTCTGATTCTTTTACCTGACTGTTCAATACATCCAGCAATTCTTCCTTCGTGATATACCGCTCTCTTAAGTAATCCTGAAAACCTTCATACAAAAGCCTGATATCTTTTAACTTGTAATACAATCTGGAGTCTTCATCCAGATGATCCAGCATCTCATCAATCTCTTCTTCCCCGATATCATACTGTGTAAATTCGGATATCACGGATTTTACCTCACTGATATAGCCAAGTTTCTTAATATTCCCTTTCAATACCGTCAGTTTGTTCTCATAATCCCCTGCAATCTTTCTGAGGATCAGGTTTTTTCCTTCATCATCCAGAACCTGCATCTGCTTTGTACCGGTCTCTTCAAATACCCGGTAAGCAAGTCTTGCAAAACTCAGTACATCGATATTCATGATACCGTGTCTCGGATGCATACTGACAGATCCTTCTGCGTCTGCATTGTGAACTGTTCCGGTACGAGCACTATGAAATTCTTCAGTGGGTATTTTTCTGATTCTTCTATGACATGCTGATATAAATAAGTTGATTTTCCTGAGCCGGATGGCCCGAATACAAATTTTAAAGGCATAAGGTTTCCTCCTTATGCCCTAGTATAACACGAATATATGTTTGTGTATAGCTGTAAAACCTGCTTTTATACTGTCATTCACGACAGCTTTTGCAAGATTTCCCCGGTATCTTATAATGCACGCAGTCTCTCTGCAAATTCATTACTAAGTGTCATCTTCGCAACGTAGAACACATCTCCTGTCATGTATACATTCCAGTCATCTTCTACTTCTACCTGGAGTTCTCCTCCCGGCATATGAACGATCACTTTACTGTTCGTAAGTCCCAGTTTGTACGCTACACCTGCTGCCGCACATGCTCCGGTTCCGGATGCTCTGGTGTATCCTGCACCACGCTCAAAGATCTCGATCGCAATATTCTCTTTATCCATCACCTGCATGATCTGTGTATTGATTCTGTTCGGGAAATATCTTGCGATCTCGGAATAATCACCGATCTTGCATACCAGCGGTTTGGAAATCTCACGCATAGGGATCACGCAGTGTGGATTACCGATGGATACACAGGTAACCGGATACAACGTCCTTCCGAATACCATGTCCTCGTTGATCACTTCACGCCTCTCGCCGATGACCGGGATCTCATCACTCCAAAATGATAATTTTCCCATAGATACACGCAGCCGGCTTCCATCTTCATTTAAGAATGTCACTTCCACCGGACCGTTTCCTGTATATAATTTGAAATTCTTTTTCTGTACGTAACCGGCATCTTTCAGATATTTTGCAAAAATACGGACACCGTTTCCACTGGTCTCTGATTCACTTCCGTCCGGATTCCATACTTTTACATGCATACCGTCTTCTTTCAGGATCGGTCCTTCCAGAACTCCGTCAGCGCCAAGCCCCTCATTACGATCACAGATCATTTTTACATTTGCCTGATCCAGTTCTAATTCATTGTGATTCGGATCAAATACAAGATAATCATTCCCCAATCCATGATAACGTTCCAATACTACTTTCATCTTTCTTCCTCCTGATTTTTAATCCCCGTCTTTGATTACATTCAAAAATTTCTTCTGTTGTATTTTTATTTCTTTTAACTGTATATAGTTCACGCAGAGTATTCGCCGCTCACTGCATCTGTTAGCTGCATCTTTCTCTTTATCCATATCATAACAGGCATTATTTCCATAATCTACACAAATAATGCCATGTTTCTTGCAAATAATGCTATTTTCCTATAAACTGATTACAGATACTATTTGCAGCTTTTTATCTGTCTCGAATCACTCTGATTTTGATATTGTATTTTTAATAATATATGGAGGATATATATGGAACAATACGAGAAAAAAGGATATCTGAACAGTGAATTCAGACTTTTTCACCTGACTGATCAGGATACCAAAGAAATCGATTACCATTATCACGATTTTGATAAGATTACAATCTTTATTCGGGGAAAGGTCAATTATATGATCGAAGGACGCTCTTACGACTTAAAGCCTTATGATATCGTTCTGGTAAAACAGGGAGATATTCATAAGCTGACAGTAGACAATTCCTGCCCTTATGAGAGAATTATTGTCTACATCTCTCCGAATTTTATGAACGCATATCAGACCGAAAGCTACGATCTGAGTTACTGTTTCCAGAAAGCTGATCAGGAGCACTCCAATGTTCTGCGCATCCCCTCGCCGGAAAAGAGTTCCCTGTTCCGTTCTATCTCTAATCTGGAACATTCTTTCACTGACGGCGGCTATGCCTCCGAACTCTACCGGCAGGTAATGTTCCTGGAATTCATGATCCATCTGAACCGTGCGGTAAGAAAAAACCGGCTGGAATACATTGACACGGATAATTGTAACGAAAAGGTGCTCGACATCTTGATTACGTCGGCGAGCACCTCTGTGAGAACTTATCGATCGACCTGATCGCCGGGCAGTTCTATATCAGCAAATATTATATGATGAGATTATTTAAGCAGGAAACTGGTTATACACTGGGACAGTACATCTCCCAGAAGCGGCTCCTGCTTGCAAAAGAACTATTATCTTCCGGTGTGCCGGGCACACAGGTCTGTTATGATTGTGGATTTAAAGATTATTCTACGTTTTCCAGAGCTTATAAGCAATTGTTCGGTGTAACGCCTTCCGGACGTACCTGCCCATAAAGTTCTGCCGGAACGAATGCCCGCACGAAGATACCATCTTCCCGGTACTCTTCCTCCTGAAGTTCTCCGTACTTCCGGATCTTTTGGATCTTTCCGGCTTCTTTATATGGATACAATGCCTCAATCTCCACTTTCCGCTCCCTCAATACAGCTTCTATGGACTGAAGAAATCCTGTAATTCCTTCTCCCGTCTTTGCCGAGATTTTTACATGATAATCTGCACGCAGGTCTCTCGGAACCCAGGTATCTTCCATTCGGTCAATCTTATTAAATACCGTGATCACCGGCTTATCTTTCACTCCGAGATTCTGCAGTGTCTCATATACGGTATACATCTGTTCATCCATCTGCGGATTCGAAGCATCCACTACATGCAGGATGATGTCCGCATATTTTGCTTCTTCCAGCGTACTCCGAAAAGCTTCGATCAGATGATGTGGAAGCTTTCTGATAAATCCTACCGTATCTGTCATGAGAATTTCCTGACCGCTTGGCAGTTTCAGATCCCTGGTAGTAGGATCCAGAGTTGCAAATAATTTATCTTCTGCAAGAATTCCTGCACCGGTCAGAGCATTTAACAATGTAGATTTCCCCGCATTCGTGTATCCTACGATTGCTGCTACCGGAATATGGCTTCTGCTTCTCTGCTCTCTGGTCACTTCCCGGTGTTTTTTGACATCCTTTAATTCACGGTTCAGTTGTGCGATCCGGCTTTTGATCAGGCGGCGATCCATCTCCAGCTTCTTCTCTCCCGGTCCTCTGGTTCCAATTCCGCCTCCCAGTCTGGACATCGCTCTTCCCCAGCCGGTCAGTCTGGTCTGCTGATACTTAAGCTGCGCCAGTTCTACCTGTATCTTACCTTCACTGGTCGATGCTCTTGCCGCAAAGATATCCAGAATGATCAGGGTTCTGTCCATGACTTTCACATCCAGCTCATCCTGCAGGTTCTTCATCTGCGCCGGAGACAATTCATCATCACACACAATCCCAGTCGCACGCAATTCCCAGATCATATTTTTTAATTCTTCTATCTTTCCCTTCCCGACATAAGTTGCCGGATGCTGCTGCTCCCGGTTCTGGATCAGCATTCCTGCCGTCTCCGCCCCGGCTGTCGATACCAGATCTTTTAATTCTTCCAGTGATTCTTTTGTATCATCCTGATCCGAGAGTGCAACTCCGACCAGAATCACTTTTTCTGTTTCATCTTTTATTTCTATCATATTCTATTAACGCGTCTCCAGGAATTCTGCTTCTTTTTTAGCTGCCTTGTCATTTGGGTAACTATCCAGATATTCTTTCAGTTTTACTTCCGCACTCTCCCAGTCTTCCATCTTCTCATAAGCAACGATGATGTTATATTTCATTTCTTTTCTTCATCTTCTTGCTGACGTCATCCTGTTCCAGTCCGAGATTATAATAGTTCAACGCTTCTTTTGCTTTTCCCAATTTCAGATCACAGTTTCCGATGAGATTGTAAATTGTTCCTGTCTTCTCAGCATTATTATCCAGAGCCTTCCTGAATGCATTTCTTGCCCCTTTATAATCTTTCTGTTCCCATTTCACAATGCCGATTCCTCTCCAGGCATCTCCGGTATTCTTATTCTTTTCTATTGCCTGTTCAAACTGTTCAACCGCCTGATCGTATTCTCCTTTTTCAAGATACTCAACTCCCTTTTTCGAAGGATTTCCACAGGCAGTCAGTAACAGACCTGCACTGAATATTGCAAGTAGTGCTTTTCCTCTTTTCATACTTTTCTATATACTCCTCATTTACTCAATCTGCCAGTCAATCGGTTCTATTCCGTGCGCTCTCAGATAATCGTTCGTCTGACTGAATGGCTTACTTCCAAAAAATCCGCGGTATGCAGACAGCGGACTCGGATGCGGTGCTTTCAGGATCAGATGCTTCGGATTATTCAGCATCCTCGCCTTTCTCTGCGCCGGCGCTCCCCATAAGATGAACACGATTGGACGGTCCTGACTGTTAAGTGCCATGATCGCCGCATCGGTAAATTCTTCCCATCCGATATCCTTATGGGAATTCGCCTGATGTGCCCTTACGGTTAATACCGTATTCAACATCAGCACGCCCTGCTCTGCCCATTTTGTCAGACAGCCGTGATTCGGGATCGTACATCCCAGATCATCATGCAGTTCTTTATAAATATTCACAAGCGAAGGCGGCACATCCACACCTTTTTTTACCGAAAAGCAGAGTCCATGCGCCTGTCCTACATTATGATATGGATCCTGTCCCAGAATTACTGCCTTTACATTATGAAGCGGTGTCAGATGAAATGCATTGAAGATATCGTCTGCCGGCGGAAAGATCTGTCTTGTTCTGTATTCCTCATTTACTGTCTCAAATAATTTCTTATAATATGGCTTTTTGAAC
>ENA-OQCN01001257-OQCN01001257.1-human-gut-metagenome-genome-assembly--contig:-NODE-1257-length-12769-cov-4.996440_pt1 | contig 12769 bp, 17 predicted proteins | sample MGYA00242497_ERZ504576 | MGnify/ENA primary metagenome ERZ504576 (study PRJEB26092, sample SAMD00036296) | human gut metagenome | host: Homo sapiens | study: EMG produced TPA metagenomics assembly of...
GTGCCTGCATCATATCAAAGCTTGTCTGATCCACAACATAAAGTGGATTGATGTTCTGTGGGTCTGCTGTCTCTGCAATAGTGATATTACCGCCCTCTGCCTTGCTTCTTCTGTATTCTCTGCTGCAAAAACCGCTGTTCCTGCAAAAACTGTAGTTCCTGCTACTGCAGCTGCAAGAAGTGCTGCCAGTACTTTTTTTCTCATCTCTTAGTTCCTCCTCTGATCCAGTGAATATCTCCATTTTCCCACCGGGTTAGTATGATATAGGTAAAATAGTACTATATCTTCTATTCATTGTCAAGTTTATCCGGAAATATATGTGGATTTTCTCACTGCATTTCGATAAAATCTTATGTATTATTCTACCTGTAGAAACAGGATGCGTCAAGAAATATTTTATATAAAAAATCTCCAGGACTTCTGTAAAGAGAATCCCGGAGATTCTTGATCTGAATGTAGCGTTATTTAATTCGTCATGTTTTTGATCCAATAACCGTAGTTGCATTTGATAAACGCCGGCACACATTTGAAGATCTGATCTGCATTCAGGCAGCACACCACAACCGCCGGAGATGCTTTTACCACAAAAGCCATAAATGCAGACAGAGGGATCACAACAACCCAGGTGCTGATCAGATCCACTTTCATGGAATATGCAATGCTGCCACTTCCACGGATGATCCCTCCGTTGGTAGGCATCTGGTAAGACATTCCCACCATCACAACACTTAAAATGATCAGAAATGTATTGGCCATATTCCTTGTTTCCGGTGAAAGCTGATAAAGACTTAATACCGGAATCCGAATAAAGAACAAAAGTACGCCACAGGTGAGTCCCATAACTACAAACAGCTTCTGAAGCTTCCTGGAATAAAGCTTCGCAAGATCCAGATCTCCGGAGCCAATTGTCTTACCCATGGTAACTGATGCCGCGGATGCTGCCCCCACTGCTGCGGATTTCACCATCAAAAACAGATTGGAAGCCGCACTGTTGGCTGCAATAGCTGCCGCTGTCATATGCCCCAGGATCACAGTCTGAAGAGCTGTATTCACTCCCCAGAGCCCCTGTATCACAAGAAGCGGACAGACTACTTTATAGTATTTCCAGCCAAATTCCCAGTCTGTCTTAAGATAATCTTTAAGACGAATACCAATCCACCCCTGTTTTCTGCTGATATAGATGATCAGCACACAGATTTCCACAATACGGGCTGTCAGTGTTCCCACTGCTGCTCCTGCCGCTCCCATTCCGGGTGCCCCAAAATGTCCATAGATCAGGATCCAGTTAATGGTACAGTTGATCACCAACGTCATTACAGACAGGGCAAATGCAATCCCTGCGATCTCCACACACCGAAGTGTTGACAGCAGTATCTGAGTAATGGCAAAGAAAAAATATGTAAACCGGATGATCGTCAGGTAGGACATTCCTGCCTCAATGATCGTCTGATCTGTTGTAAAAAGCCCAAGCAGCTGTCTCGGAAAAAAGCTTGCCAGTATAAACAGGATCAGGGCAATAAAAAGGCCTGTGCGCATGGCCCAGGCACTGATCTTTCTTACCGGCTGCGTTTCCTTCTTTCCCCAGTACTGGCTGCCGAATATGACAAGTCCGTCTCCCAGCGCCATAAGCAGCTGCTGAAAGACGAACTGTACCTGATTCACGGTCGTTACACCGGATAATGCAGTTTCACTGAATGCACCAAGCATGATATTATCTGCAAGATTGACACTTAAAGTCACAACATTCTGCAGCACTAGCATGGAACACAGTTTCAGAAAATTGCGGTAAAAATTCTTCATTATTCCTCTACAATGGCAATAATATCATCAGCATTGATCACCAGATATTTCTCACCTTCATATTTAATCTCAGTTCCTGTGTATTTACCATAGATAACACGGTCGCCCGGTTTCACCTGAACCGGTACTTCCTTACCGTCTACGACCTTACCGCCGCCTACTGCGATAACCTCTGCCTGCTGTGTCTTCTCCCTGGAGCTATCCGGAAGTACAATGCCGGATGCTGTCTTATCCTCTGTCTCAAAATACTTCACGATGACTCTGTCCTGAACTGGTTTTAATGCCATAATGCTTTCCTTCTTTCTGTATTATTAGCACTCTTTTATCTCGAGTGCTACTCTTTTCTTATCATACTACAAATCAGGGAATTGTCAAGTTATTGTTTCGCCTGAAATACTGCTGGGCACTGCCAAATTATTGTTCACTCCGTTCTCAGTAACACGCTTTGCGATGCACAGAATTATGCTAATCGCATAAATTCGCGCGGTATGTCTCTGTTTTGGCATAAACGGTCTCTTCCTTTAAAGCAGATATTTTATTTATGATATGGCTCTCCGCTGATAATACGGTAGCTTCTGTAGATCTGTTCCAGAAGAATCACACGCATCAGCTGATGTGGGAATGTCATTTTGGAAAAGCTGAGAGCATAGTCGGATCTTTTGAGTATTTCTTTCCCAAGTCCTATGGAACCTCCGATCACAAACTGGATATGGCTGGTTCCCCGGATTCCCAGATTGTTGATCTTCTCTGCAAATTTTTCTGAGGTAAGCTGTTCGCCTGCAATCTCCAGGGTAATCACAAATGCATCATCCTTAATATATTTCAGAAGACGTTCGCCCTCTTTACTCCGGATGGAATCCTCCACTGTCTCACTGGCATTGTCCGGTGTTTTTTCATCAGCCACCTCAATGATCTCCAGCTTACAGTAGCGGCTGAGCCGCTTGGAATACTCTGCGATCGCATCTCTTAAATATTTTTCTTTGATTTTCCCTACAGTAAGAATACTTATCTTCATCAGCCGTTCTCCTCCAGATAATTCTCAAACTCTTCTGCTGACATCAGTACTTTACGAGGCTTGGTTCCTTCCTCCGGGCCTACAACGCAGCATCACACAGCTGGTCCATGATCCTTGCAGCACGGTTAAATCCGATCTTAAACATACGCTGGAGCATGCCGATGGAAGCCTTCTCTTTCTCAATGATGAACTTACCCGCATCTGTAAAGTATACGTCTCTGTCACCGCCACCGGCTCCTCCTGCTGCGCTGGCAGTATTCACCTGCTTCTCGATGGCAGTGTCATAGACCGCTCCCTGATTCTTATCAGAAACATATTCTACAACAGCGCTGACTTCTTCATCAGACACAAACGCACCCTGCAGTCTGGCTGGCTTCTGATATCCCTGCGGATAAAACAGCATGTCTCCTTTACCGAGTAGTTTTTCTGCGCCATTCATATCCAGAATTGTTCTGGAATCCACTCCTGAAGACACGGAGAATGCAATTCTGGACGGCATATTCGCTTTGATAAGACCTGTAATGACATTCACAGATGGTCTCTGCGTTGCAATAATCAGATGGATACCGGCAGCACGGGCCAGCTGTGCAAGACGGCAGATAGCATCCTCCACCTCACCAGGCGCAACCATCATAAGGTCCGCAAGCTCATCTACAATGATCACGATCTGCGGCATCTTCTCAGGAGCTTTTTCTCCCTCAGGAACCCGCATATTTGCAACTTTTTTATTATATTCTCCAAGATTACGCACTCCATACTCCGCAAAAGCATTGTAACGGCTTGTCATCTCGGAAACAGCCCAGTTCAGAGCACCGGCAGCTTCTTCGGATCTGTGACAACAGGAATAAACAGATGCGGAATACCATTGTATACACTCAGCTCTACTACTTTCGGGTCAATCATGATCAGACGTACTTCATCCGGTGTTGCCTTATAAAGAATACTGATGATCAGGGTATTTATGCACACAGATTTACCTGAACCAGTAGCACCTGCGATCAGAAGATGGGGCATCTTGGCAATATCTGCCACAACCGGTTTACCTGCAATATCTTTTCCGGCTGCAAAAGAAAGCTTGGATTTGGCATTTTTAAATTCATCAGACTGGAGAAGATCCCGGAGCATAACAGGACTGTTCTCCTTATTCGGAACCTCAATTCCCACAGCAGCCTTGCCGGGTATCGGTGCCTCAATACGGATATCCGGAGTAGCAAGATTCAGTTTGATATCATCAGAAAGTCCTACGATCTTGCTGACTTTCACTCCCATCTCAGGCTGAAGTTCATATCTGGTAACAGTCGGGCCACAGCTTACATTTGTCACTGTTACATTAACGCCAAAATTATGCAGAGTATCCTGAAGTTTCTGGGCCGTTTTTCTTAAATGGGCATCCGAATCTCCCTGGGATCTGCCATCCCCACGTTTCAGAAGTTTCAGAGGTGGATACTGGTATGGTTTCTTCTCAGGAAGTTCTTTCTGACTGATCTCATGCTGGATATTATTGATTCCGTGTTCGATCTCCGCCTGGGAAGATTTCGGATTTCTGGATGGCTGATGAGATGATTTCTCTTCTGTCTGAGCCTGTGTTTCTGAATTCACCTGTTCCTTCGGATCTACTGATGCTGTTCTGTTTTTATGAGACTTTGACTTTCCAGGCACAGTTTCAGATTTCCCCGGAAAAATCTGGTGCATCTCCGGGATATCAGCATCTTCATATCCATCATAATCATCTTCCGGTGTATTTTCCTGGATATCACGTTCAAAATCAGGTTTTTCTGTGTCCTCGTCCTCCTGCGGTACCGGTATCGAACGATGGATCTGAAATTCCAACGGTGCTTCATAAGATGGCTGGTTCTCCTCTTTATCAGCCTTCTCCTCTTCTGTCAGATCAGTATCTGCCGGAAGCTCTGCTTTTTCTTCATCAAGAAAAGAAGGAAGATTAAATTCTCCCTTACGGTTGGCTTTTACAGCGGCCTGTCTTTCTTTTTCTGCTCTGACGGATTTTCTCCGGAATTTCTTCTTTCCGTTATTCTCAGAAGTCTCCCCTGCAAGTGCCAGCTCTTCTTCTGCCAGTTCTTCCTCCAGAATCCGGATTTTCTCTGCCCTTTTTTCAGCACGGATCTTCCTGCGTAATTCTTTCTGCTTCTCGCGGTCAGGCTGACCCTCTATATATGCGTCTCTGCCTTCCTGCACTGCTTCTGAGATAAAATCCAGAATCTTATTCATAAATCCAAAAAAAGATCTCTGGGTGATGATGATCAGTGAGACAAGGAGTACCAGCACAATGATCACTGCACCACCTATCACTCCAAATGCGGAAGCTGTGGAAATACAGACCGCACCTCCAAATACGCCGCCTCCTGTATGATATTCAGAGCTCAAAGAATAGTAATCAGCAAATGTTGTACTTGGTGTATAGCCTTCTGTCAAAAGCTGCAGAAGTCCGCAGAGAAATATAAAAAACACGATTCCTGCCAAAAACTTCTTATATGCAAGGCGGCTGGAACTATTTACAAGAAGAAATGACACTCCACTAAACAGTACAACAGGAAACAGATATGCACACATTCCCATGATTCCAAAAGTTATGCTGCTAATGGCATTGCCCACAATTCCGCCCATTCCAAAAGCACTGATCATAAGAATGATACAGGCTGCAAGTACTACCAGAATAAGAATTTCGGTCTGAAATCTGTTATTGGCAGGCTGCTGCTTCTGTGCAGCCTTTCCCTTTCTTCTTTTGGTTGTTTTTGAAGCTGCCATTATCAGATTCCTCCCATTTAATAAGTTTAGCGAATAAAAACATCCACATTTAATCAAATATAATTTACTGCCAGCGCAATAATTCCGGCTGCAAAACAATAGAATGCAAAATAACGCAGCTTAATCTGATTCACAAAATTCACCATAAAACGGATCACCAGGTATCCTGTAACTCCTGCTATAAGCATTCCAAGAACATAGGTAAATCCCCTGCCCACAGTCATGCTTACAGAAGTAAATTCACCCATTTCAACAATAAACGCTCCGATCACTGCCGGTATGCTCATGAGCAGCGAATATTTCACAGCAAATTTCCGACTCATTCCGCAGAAAAGGCCGGCACTCATAGTCAGTCCCAGCCTGGATATGCCGGGAAATACAGAAACTCCCTGACAGATTCCCATCCACATGGCATCTCCGTAATTTGCTTCCCTTGTTCCCTTGTTTCCATTTATGCTGCTGTAATCTACTACAAGAAGAATTACTCCTGTGAGCAGCAGACCAATACCGGAAAACATATGAGATGCTGCTGTACGCACTACAAGGCGTTTGCACTGGTATCCTATCAACATTGTAGGAATCGTAGATACAACAAGCAGTGCAGTAAGTTTACGATAAGTACCTGTTACGATTCTTGCATAAGTAAGGTTCTTGCCTGTTCTTCTGTTATAAAGAAAAATATTGGCATTACCAATCAGATCCAGGATCATTCCGATCAGCTCGATTCCGATCTTCCTGATGTCTTTCCACAAAAACAGGATCAGGCAGCCATTGTTCCAATATGAAGCATCACTTCAAAAAGCACTCCTGAACCTCTGGTGCCGCCCATCAAATGCTGCACTGCACAAAGGTGTCCGAAACTGCTGACTGGCAGAAATTCTGTGATGCCCTGCAGGATTCCCAATATAATAGCATGTATTACTGACATAATTATATTTCCTTTTCTAAAAATTTTTCCAACACATTATAGCATAATTGCAGCCAACTTACAATCCACTCTTGGTAGAAAAATCAAACAGATGTTCTTTCCGGTGTACTTCAGCAAACAGAGTAAAAAAAGCCTCCCGGCTTGTGCCATATATGGCACTGCAGCCGGAAGACTCTTTATAAACAGAGCTTCTGTTTATTTATTTTTCAGATATTCATCGATACCTCTTGCGCCTGCTTTACCAGCACCCATTGCAAGGATTACGGTAGCTGCACCTGTAACGGCATCTCCACCTGCGTATACACCATCCTTAGATGTCTTACCAGTCTCCTCCTCAGCAACGATACATCTTCTCTTGTTGATATCGAGACCTTTGGTTGTGGAAGAAATAAGCGGGTTCGGTGAAGTACCGAGAGACATGATAACTGTATCCACATCCATCTCATACTCGGAACCAGGAATCTCTACCGGACGTCTTCTTCCGGAAGCATCCGGCTCACCAAGCTCCATCTTAACAACTTTCATACCGTTTACATGTCCGTTCTCATCCACAAGGATCTCCTTCGGATTAGTAAGAAGGTCAAAGATGATGCCCTCTTCCTTAGCGTGATGAACTTCCTCTGCTCTGGCAGGAAGCTCAGCTTCACTTCTTCTGTACACGATATGTACTTCCGCACCAAGTCTCAGAGCTGTTCTTGCAGCATCCATAGCAACATTACCACCACCCACAACTGCAACTTTCTTGCCTGCTGCGATCGGTGTATCGTAAGAATCATCGAATGCTTTCATGAGGTTGCTTCTTGTCAGGTACTCGTTTGCAGAGAATACACCGCTTGCATTCTCACCCGGGATACCCATGAACATCGGAAGTCCTGCACCGGAACCGATGAATACAGCCTCAAATCCCTCATCCTCGATCAGCTGATCGATGGTAGTGGATTTACCGATGACAACGTTTGTCTCGAATTTAACGCCTAACTCTTTAACTTTCTCGATTTCTTTCTTAACAACTTTCTGTTTCGGAAGACGGAACTCCGGAATACCGTAAACAAGAACACCGCCAAGCTCATGAAGAGCCTCGAATACAGTTACATCGTAACCAGCCTTTGCAAGATCGCCTGCACATGTAAGCCCGGATGGACCGGAACCGATCACTGCAACCTTATGTCCGTTCTTAACCTCTGCTCCTGCAGGTTTGATATCATGCTCAAGAGCATAGTCAGCAACAAATCTCTCAAGTTTACCGATAGAAACAGCTTCACCTTTCTTACCGCGGATACACTGTCCCTCACACTGGGACTCCTGCGGGCATACACGGCCGCAGATAGCCGGAAGTGCGGAAGATAATCCGATCACTTTGTATGCTTCTTCCATGTTGCCTTCTTTGATGTGTTCAATGAATCCCGGAATGTCGATGGATACCGGGCATCCCTCCACACATTTCGGTTTCTTGCAGCCGAGACATCTCTGTGCCTCTTCCATTGCTTCTTCCTGATTATATCCAAGACATACTTCCTCGAAGTTTGTCGCACGTACCTTAGGATCCTGCTCTCTTACAGGAACTTTTTTTAACATTTTTGCATCTGCCATTACTTGTCACCTCCGCACTGTCCGCATCCACCGTGGTGGGTATCGCCTTCCTGAAGTTTCAGTAATGCACGTCCCTCCTGGGTCTTGTACATCTGGCTTCTCTTCATAGCCTGATCGAAATCAACGAGATGTCCGTCAAACTCCGGTCCGTCTACACAGGCAAACTTAATCTCATCACCGACCTGCAGACGACATGCGCCACACATACCGGTTCCGTCAACCATGATCGGGTTCATGCTGACAATTGTATGGATACCAAGTTTCTTGGTAAGGAGACAGACAAATTTCATCATGATCATCGGTCCGATCGCTACACAGACATCATAATGTTTGCCTTCGTTTGTAACGAGATCCTCAAGAGTTTTTGTTACCATACCGGAACGGCCATAGGATCCGTCATCTGTTGTAACATAAAGATTGGAAACAGATGAAAGCTCTTTCTCAAGGATAACCATATCCTTTGTCTTGGAACCAAGGATAACATCTGCTGTGATACCGTGCTCATGAAGCCATTTAACCTGCGGATAAACAGGTGCAGTACCTACACCACCAGCAACAAATACCATTTTCTTTTTCTTAAGTTCTTCGATATCCTCGTGTACGAACTCAGACGGACATCCCAGCGGTCCTACGAAATCACGGAAAGAATCTCCTTCTTTCAGAGCAGACATCTTAACAGTAGATGCACCAATCTCCTGGAATACTATCGTAACTGTACCAGCTTCGCGGTCATAGTCACAGATAGTAAGTGGGATTCTCTCTCCCTTTTCATCAAGTTTCACAATGATAAATTGTCCTGGCAGACAATGGCTTGCCACACGTGGTGCATGCACAACCATAAGATGAATCTTAGCTGCCAGCGTTTCAGCTTTTAAAACCTTATACATGGTCTTCCTCCTCGCGCTAATTATAAACCTTTATTAATAATACGCTAAAATTCTTGATATGGCAAGGGAAGATTTACATTTTCTGCCGATTTTCTTTACCACAGTACAGTATAACTACGTTAGTCTCATATAACCTCTTTCACCAAAATCCTCATAAAAATGACTATTTCTGCGTTTTTCTTTCTTCGATCAGTGAATACAGCCGGTCCAGTGCGTCCCGGATCCCACCTACTTCATCGATCAAGCCTTCTTTTACTGCCTCTTTCCCTTCCAGCATGGTTCCCACATCTTTTACCAGCTGTGAAGTATCCAGCATCAGCTCTTCCATCCGCTCTCTGGTCATGTGGGAGTGTCTGGCCACAAATGCAGTGATCCGGTCCTGGATCTTTTCCATATTGCGGTAAGTCTGCACCACCCCGATAAACATACCGTTCTGGCGTACCGGATGGATCACCATGGTAGCACTGGGCACAATAAAAGAATAATCTGCCGAAACCGCCATAGGAACTCCTATGGAATGTCCTCCACCAAGAACAAGTGACACTGTAGGGATACTTAAGGATGCGATCATCTCTGCAATGGCAAGTCCCGCTTCCACGTCGCTCCTACTGTATTAAGAAGAATCAGAAGTCCCTCGATCTCCTCATCATCCTCGATCAGTGCCAGCTTGGGCAAAACATGTTCATACTTGGTAGTCTTACTGTGGGACGGCGCCGACTCATGTCCCTCGATCTCTCCAATTACTGTAAGAAGCTCCACTTTATGTTTTCTGGAATTCCCGTCAAGCACCACCTGACCTGTTTCACGGATCTGCTCATCCTGACTCTCCTCTCTGTTCAGTTCTTTCTGTTTTTTCTCTTCTTTTTCGTTTTTTTCCATATAAAAATACCTCCGGAATCAAAAATTCTGGAGGTATTATGTGCAAAAATATCAATCCCTATTCGAAAATCATTCGTCCCAGTTCGTCCATACGTCAGTAACGTCATCATCTTCATCAAGAAGATCCAGAGTTCTGTGAAGATCCTTGATCGCCTGGTCATCGTTGAGCTCCACATAGGTCTGCGGGATCATGGCGATCTGTGCTTCCATAAGCGGGATTCCGGCTTTCTCAAGAGCCTCGCGTACTGCACTGAAATCATCCGGTGCAGTGATAATCTCAAAGCTGTCCTCTTCCTCGCTGAAATCCTCTGCGCCTGCATCAAGAGCTGTCATCATCAGCTCGTCCGCATCCACATCGCCGCACTCATCCTCAAGTTCTTCCTTGTCTATGATGATCTGACCTTTCTGGTCAAACATGAAAGATACGCATCCCTGTGTTCCGATGCTTCCGTTGCCTTTGGTAAATGCGTTACGCACATTACCTGCTGTACGGTTCTTGTTATCTGTAAGTGTCTCTACGATTATGGCAACACCGTTCGACCATATCCCTCATATACAGCTTTCTCATAGCTGTCTGCGGAATCTGCTCCGGCTGCTTTCTTGATTCCACGGTCAATAGTATCGTTCGGCATGTTGTTTGCTTTCGCCTTGGCAATGACATCACGAAGCTTGCTGTTGTTTGCAGGATCCGGACCGCCGGCTTTTACCGCCATAACGATCTCACGTCCGATGACTGTGAATATCTTACCCTTCTTGGCATCATTTTTCTCTTTCTTATGTTTGATGTTGGCAAATTTTGAATGTCCTGACATGTTATCTTCCTCTCCTCGTTTTTACTGTTCCTTCTTTGAACAGTGTCTTATTAATTCAATACTTTATCCATTCCGCAAGTACCGGTTCACGTATTGCAACTCGATTAAATATAACACTTATGGAAGATTTCGTCAAGAATCAGAATACCCGGTCAAGCTAGAATGTAGCTCCAGGCTGATCTCAAGTGCATGATTCACCTTATCCAGCATGGCCTCGTCCAGATGGCACACCTTATCTTTCAGTCTCCGTTTATCAATGGTACGCAGCTGTTCCAGAAGAATCACGGAATCCTTCTCTATTCCATAAGCAGATGCATCGATCTCAATATGTGTCGGCAGTTTTGCCTTGTTCATTTTTGATGTAATGGCTGCGCAGATCACTGTCGGGCTATGTCTGTTACCCACATCGTTCTGAATGATCAGCACCGGGCGGATACCACCCTGTTCACTTCCCACTACAGGTCTTAAATCTGCGTAAAAAATATCCCCTCTTTTTATAACCACACAATTCACACTCCGATTCTGGTCCGGCTCCTCTTTGTAAGCCGTAGTCCTTTTTACAGATAAGTATTTCCACAAATTCATTGTGTATACATGCGTGGTAATTTTTCCCCGCTTTACCTCTCAGTAAAACAGATCTCTTTTATCACTGAAAGAAGCTTTCTTCTTCGCCGCATTCCTTACCATCTTTTATATAGACTCTCGGAACACGCTTGCTGATCTCACAGACAAACTCATAGGAAAATCTTCCGGAAATATCTCCCAGTGTCTCCACACTGATAAATTCATCTCCGTCTCTTCCCATCAGCGTCACCTCATCGCCTGCCTTTACCTCCGGAATATCTGTGACATCCACCATGAACTGATCCATACATACACGGCCAAGGATCGGAGCTTTTTTTCCATGGATCAGAACCCAACCCTTGTTGGAAAGCTGTCTCGGATAGCCATCTGCGTAGCCTACCGGAATCGTAGCCATTCTGGTAAAACGCTCTGTGATAAAAGTTCCTCCATAACTTACCGCCTTCCGCGCTCCACATTCTTTACATAGGATACGTGGCTCTTAAGTTCCATGGCAGGAATCAGCTTCACAATGTCACGCTCAACCTCCTCGGAAGGATAAATGCCATAAATGGTGATTCCTGCACGGACAACGTTAAGGTTGGCTTCCGGAACACGGATGATACCTGCACTGTTGGAGCAGTGACGGACCGGGATGTGCACACCCCTTTTTTCCAGAAGATCTGCAAAACGCAAATAACGGTCAAGCTGCACAAGTGCAGGAGAACGGTCAAACTCATCTGCCTCGCAAAATGGGTAAACATTCCCTCGATCACAAGATTCGGAATCTTGGCAACTTTTTCGATCTTAACAGCATTCTCCGGAATATCCGCGTAACCGATCCTGGTCATTCCTGTATCCAGAGCCAGGTGAATATGTACATTTTTTCCGATACGTTCTCCTGCTTTGGCATACTCTACCGCAGTATTCAGATCAGAAATGGTGATCCGGATATCATTGGCAGCAAGCTCCTCATAATATTCTTCAAAAACAATTCCCAGGATCAGGATCGGCTTGGTAATGCCCGCATGACGAAGCTCCAGTGCTTCCTCTGCTGTAGCTGTGGCAAATCCCCAGATATAATCATAATCATGAATCAGCTTTGCAATAGCCCTGGCACCATGTCCGTAGCCATCTGCCTTGATCACTGCAATGATCCTGGTTCCTTCTTTTACATTTCTGTGCATCTCCTCAAAGTTATGGGCAATGGCATCCAGGGATACCAGAGCTTTAACTCTCTCGTATTTTTTCATAATTTTGACTCCTCTTCACCTATCGCTAAAGCCTGCGGAAGATATTCAATGATATCCCCTGCCAGCATACTGCGCTTTCCTTTTTCAGCGGCTGCAAGATCGCCGCAAAGTCCGTGAAGATAAACACCTAACGCGGCCTTTAAAACCATTGGAGGCTGTTCCTCCGTTTTCAGATACATACACAACACACCTGCCAGAATCCCGGAAAGAACATCTCCGCTTCCTGCGGTTGCCATGCCGGAATTGCCTGAAACATTCAGATAGACATCGTTCCTGCCATC
>ENA-OQCN01001258-OQCN01001258.1-human-gut-metagenome-genome-assembly--contig:-NODE-1258-length-12767-cov-4.553006_pt1 | contig 12767 bp, 16 predicted proteins | sample MGYA00242497_ERZ504576 | MGnify/ENA primary metagenome ERZ504576 (study PRJEB26092, sample SAMD00036296) | human gut metagenome | host: Homo sapiens | study: EMG produced TPA metagenomics assembly of...
CCACGCACAAGGGACTCCCCTTAGTGCCATCACTGCTGTTTCCTTTTTCGCTTATTCTAAAAGCGCGGGAACGGAATCCTTTATCCCCCTGCACTGTCAGGCGTCCGTGGGCGTTCCTGCTTCTGGCGTATGGGGGTAGAGCGGAGCGGAAGCCGATGTTCACGTTCACGTTGCCGCGGTTCGTCCAGTTGCCGTTACTGTAACCGACACCCGCGTTCGTGCCGTTGCCATAGTTGCCACCGGAGTTGAACAAGCGCTATATCCCATTCCCTACGTTATTTATTTTTTTATGCTCGCCATCCAGCCGCCGAGCATTTTGCCTATCTCGTTTACCATTTCGCTCCACTGCTTATATTTCTTGAAATCAATATATTTCAGCCGGTATGAAAGGCGGATGTATTTCCTTATCTTGTCAATTTCCACGTCCAGCTCCTGCAAAGTAGTTTTCTTGTAATACTTTCTATTTGCTTCAATGGTTCTTTCCATTGCCTGGTCCATACACCGCTTTATGTCTGCCGCTAAAACAAATCTTTCATACTTCGGGTACGCATTTAGTACCGGATAGGCGTATAACATCATATCTTCAATTTTTCCTAAAATCAGGAGGGGATCTCTGTCCCCGTCCCGATTTTCCAGTTGTACCTCTTCCATGCTCCTCCTGCTATCTGTTTGGGCTTTATAGGTCCGCTATCGCGTCCCTTACAGATTACAGCCCAACAGATTCCAGATCAGCAAAAGCGGAGCGGAAGCCGATGTGCACGTACACGTTGCCGCGGGTCGTCCAGTCGCCGTGACTGTAACCGACACCCGCGTACGTGCCGCTGCCACAGTGGCCACCGGAGTAGAACAAGCGCTCATCTGCAACGTTATTGAACCACAATCTGTCGTCGTCATAATCAGAGGCTTTTGCTCCGTCTACTGGTAGTAAGCCGTATGCTCTCAGCACTGCCTTTGCAGCGTCGGAAATGTCTGCGGAACAAGTTAAAGCTCCCAGTGCACAACTAAAGTTCTCAGATGTCTTTGTAATGGTTTTGCACCACTGGGCGCCGCCTGCTCCTGTTGCATCGATCTTAATACTGTTCGCGGTTGTTCCGTTGCCGTCCGGCGTAATAAATGCGCCGGTGGTTGCATCAATGGCTTTCCATGCGGTACTTGTTGCTGTCTGCGGGTTGTCGCTGTTTGCACCGTTATTGTTTTCAAGTACATGCAACTCTCCCTTTACAATACGGAGCGCTCCGGTCCATTCGGAAACATTTCCGTTCAGATCCCAAATTCCATCAAGCTGTTTGTTATGGGACCAGGTCAACGGGCCGGTACCGGTTAAAACATGATAAATCTTTCCTGCGTCTGTTCCGCTTCCGTATGTCGCCGGAATTGCCTGCTGTAATGTTTCTCTGCTGTCTTTGCCATAATTATTGTTGCCGTATGGCTGGAAACCGTTCTTTTTGCACCAGAGCATAATTGCAGCCCACTCTGCCTTAGTCATCATGTGCCAGCCTTTTCCCTTGGCTTCACAATATCCTCTGGCAGTGTCCCAGGTAATATTTACGGTCGGATCCTGTCCAGGCAAGGAGTATGCGCGGCCATTATTTACAATATTCTGGTATTTGCTGATCCAGATTCCCGGTACTTCTTTACCATTCACGATAAAGGCTGGGTGTGTGCTGTCTCCGGCGCCGTCGATCACGTCGCTCATTTTGAACTTAGGCACGTAAACCATAACGGACGGGATTCCCTTGTCGTCATAAATCAGTTTGTTGTTAGGTGCTACCATTTTCAGGGCAAATTCTGCCAAATCATATTGCATACCTTATTCCTCCTCTTCATCATCAGCGGCAACCGGATTTTCCAGTCCCCACAACGTCACTGTAACCTGGCTCATGTCCAGCGGTTTTGCCACCGGGGCTGTGCCGCCCTCTTCCTGGCCCTCTGCTGCCGGTTCCTGCTCCTCGTATTCCTTTGCCGGGATATCAACCTCAGCGACATAAAAAAGGCCGTCGCCGGTTCCCATGGTCAGGTCCCCGTCTGCGTCCATACAGATATCTTTGTGCACTGGCCAGTCTTTCTGGTACTTGTTGCACTTAATTGTCAGCATGTCGTCAAAACACAAATTATAGCCTTTTTCTGTGTACGGGATTTTTTCCCCCGCGTTCTTTTCAATAATCTTTACACTCATGCGTACATACCTCCTCTAACTTTGTATTTAACCTTTACGGTCTTAGCGCTTCCCTCAAATTTCAGTTTGAAACCGTTCAGCTGCTTGTCATATACGATTACATCCCCAACCTGGCCGCCTGCTACTTCCACGACCTCAATATCAAGGTCATAGTTCATAGTTTTGCGGACAGTTTTCAAAGCAACCGTTGTGCCGCTGTTATTAAAGCCGAAAAATACCTTGTTGGTATTGTTCAGGGTAACGGTGCCGGTCTCTGCCGAAAACTCAGCGTCGTGGTGATCCAGCCGCTCGTCAACCTCCTTTTCTCGCGCCTCAACATAGTGCATTTGATACTGCATAAAAATTGCAGCGGCCACATGGACGTCATGGATTCCATTTTCCATGTGGTTGAAGTTGGTAGCGCTCTGCGGGGTTCCTTCCTGCATAATGCTACCAGGGGACGGCTCATGCTCAACTGTTCCGTCCGAGTTCTGTGTCTCTTTGTACCGGTATGGGTACTGGACAACTTCGTCTTTCCACGGTGTCATGCCATACATAGGGCTTTGCCTCCTTTCTTACACCTCTGTGATTTCAATGGTAAAGCGGTAAAATACACCTTCCTGGGTGCTCTTGCGAGTAATATTTTCCGTTTTACTCAGCCACAACTTTCCGCTGCGGTTATAAAGCTGCACCTCTGTAATTTTCACGGTGCCGCTCATGGTGGGATCAATCGTGAAATCAATAGCCACCTTTCCTGTACTGTCCACGTAAATGTCAGTGATTTCTGCCCGGTAATAGGTGCTGTTGATCTTATACAGGGCGTGTGATACTGTCTTTTTTACATGGTCTTTAAACCCGCTCATGGCGTCTGCTGTCAGCATGTGTGCCTCCTTCCTAGAGCCGTGTAGCTCCACAAATTTTATACACAATACCGGCGGATTCTCCGGTAATGCGTGCGTTTACTCCTGGGGTTGTCATTTCTCCGACTGTGTTCACATCCGGATAAGTTCCTGCCCGCTTCTCCTCTCCTGGTGTCGGATACCCAAACGCCAGGCCTGTTGCTTCTGGTTTTACATCCACCTCAAACGGCTGCAATGCTCCAACCCGGTTTACATCCGGCCTGGTACCAGCCATAATGTGGGGGTATGAATAATTTGCCCCGGTCGGCCGTACTTGTAGGCGCACGGGCGTTTCAAAAACTACCCGCACATGCTTTTGTGACTGCTTAACCTTGTAAATTTCTTCAACAACAGCGGCCAGGTCAACATTGCTGCTGCCTGGCCGGATAATAACCTCATATGTGTGTGGTGCTACGTTTTCATAGATTTCAACCTCCCGCCCGGAAATTTCTGCCACCAGGGCTGCAATACGGTACGGATTCATAGGGCGTTTTGTGTTTCGTTTCTGCACAATCGGGCGCCGCCGTTCTTCCAGGCTTTTGCCCTCATTCCCTTTTATTCCGTATCGTTCTTCCCACCAGGGGAGCGACCAGGTTGCTGTTTCCGGAACGCCTGTTTTTTATATCTTCCACGGTCTCGCGCGCAAGCTCCATGGGTGCCGCCATGACCTGAAAAATCCACTTGCCAACATAGGAACGGTCATAGATCGGGCTTACCATGCTCAGCATGTCTTTTGCACTTTCCCGTGTAGGGAATTTTCCAGATCCATCACTCTGCCTCCCTTGCTTCAACTCCCTGCGTATACGGATATTCGTCATTTTCAATGCGCACGTTGTCTGTGCTGCCATTGATCAGCAGGTTTGTAAAATCCTCAACCCCCGGCGTACTGGTCAGAAGTGCGTGTACTTTTATGTACTTGACGGCTCCGTCGTCCGCAACCGTCTTGTAATAACTTTCTAATAACTTTTTAAAGCTGGATATAACGGTGTCCAGTTCAAAGCCATCTGCCAGCACAACGGTAAAGGAATAGGCTATATTTACCAGATCCGGTGCTGCCACGGTCAGGATTGTGTTTGGCGGTGCCAGTCGGTCTGCCGGGTTGTCCGGTGCCATAATGTAATTGTAAACTGCATCCAACAGGGTCTTGTTTGCTCCTTCTCCGTTCTGATCCAGGCATACAATTTTTACTGTCTCCGGCCCGTTCCATTCCGGGATAACAATCGCGTCCCCGATTCCGTCTACTGCCTTGGCCCATCTCTTATAGTCTGCATTGTTGCCTATATAGCTGGTTTCTTCCGAGGCGTCTGCTTCCAGGATCCTCTCTCTCAGATCGTCGTCACTTTCTTCCTCGGTTCCTCCGGTCGCTTTCTCTTTGTTCGTAACCGTCCGGATTCCCTCAACCGGTTCAGACATCAACACAATAGTGCCAGCGTTTACATTCGGCTGCCGTCCGTCCAGCAGCGCACGCACCAGCACGGTGCCCTTTCCGTCCTCTCCCAGTATGCAGCTTTCTACTGCTGCAAATTCAATGGACGGCTGATCATTCTTTGCCTCGGTCGCAAATACAGTGCCCGCCGGTACTATCGTGCCGGGTTCTCCTTCCAGGGACAGCACTGCCTCTGCGTATGTGGCTGCCTTTCTCTTTGTCTGGGATCCAGCTGCCAGGTAGTCTAAAAAGCTGCCGCTGCTCCACTGCGGGAACATCAGTTTTATTGCCTCCGGAATATAAAACTGCAACAGCTCTGCTGCGATCAATGCCGTTGGTCGGGTAAAATCCCATGGAAAACCGCCCTCCGTTTTATCAATGTCGTCCGGGAGTTCATCCATCATGCGTGCGTGTATCGTGTCCGCGTCGCAATCCTCTAAAAATTCCGGTACTATAAAATCACTTGCCACCTCTCTCACCTCCTTACAGCTGTATGCTCAGTGTTTCATCTTCCTCCCATGGGAAGCCCTTCACATTAAAACTGCAATATGTTTCGTCTCCCTCATGGGTAAATTCAAAATCACGGACGTACTCGGTCGCCGGGTGCACCAGCAATGCCTCTGTGATCGTCCTCTCAATTTCGCTTTCACGGGATTCTCTGTCCGGTATGTCGGCCAGATCCTCAAACTCCGTGCCTATATCGTCACTGTAAGCCAGGCAGCTCAGCCGCTCCGTACTGGCGACTTTCAGGCACCATTGCATGTATGCCTCTCTGCCCCCGCTGGCGATCATCCTGCCTGCTCCATCCCGTAAAAAATCGCCCGTTGCAAAGTCAAAATAAACGGACGGGATAATATCTTTCATCATATTCCGGGTTGTCTGGTATCTCAGGCAGGTCAAACACCGGAAAAAGCTGATTCTCTGCCATATCTGCCTCCTAACTTACCACGTCAATAACAACTGCCTCATTCTGCACCCAGGCCACCAGGACCCTGTCTCCCGGCTTGATCTGTGGTGGCGCGGCCGTGTGACTGTGGCTGCCATTTCCACCCTCATGCCCGCCATGGGTACCGCCGGAAATGGTATACCGTAAACCTCCGACCAGCCTGCATACATGGTATTCACTGCGCGGAATCGGTATAGGAAAAGTGTTTGTTAAAAGGCTCATGTCTCCCTTAATGCTGCCAAAATCAAGCACAAGGTCACGCTCTGCCTTTCCTGCCACCTTTTCTGCCCGGTTTGAAATCACACGGGCCAATTTACTCAGCAGGCTGCCTTTATTCTCTGCCATATCTGCCTCCTATCAGTCGAAACTGCCCTCGTCAACCCAGCCGTAAACATGCGTTTCTGACCAGTTCTCATATACCAGGTGCACGGGTGCGCCTTGCCGGATCCGTTCGCGATTGTAATCTTCGCACGGCCAGCCGATACGTTGTACCCCTTCGCTCCTGGGTAGGAACTAATATAGTGCTTGCCTCCGTGGAAGTTGACCACGTCGCCAACTTTATAGGTCTTTTTCTTGCTTTCTGTTTTCTTCTGGGTCGTGTCTGCTTTTTCTACCTGCATGGTCATTTTTCCACTGTCTGCGTCGTGCTGCACGCTCTTAACAATATAAAAGCCATTCAGCGCACCGACGGCCAGGTGTACCATGTCGCCCTTGCGTACCGGTGGCGTATCAGGTGCCTGCACGGTCGCTGTTTCTTTCGGTTTCCCGTTTTCGTCCAGCATTTCCTGTGCGGTCTCCTGCGCCTCTGATAGGTTGTCGCTGCTTGCGTGGTTTACAATTCGTTGGAATACTCCATACTCTGTTTTTCCCTCTTTACAGCCTCAACCTTTGGCAGTCCGTCCGTTTTTTCGGTGGACACGATCTTTACACGGGTAACAAGGTTTGCAATGCTTACTTTGTGTTTGGAGGATACACTGTTATTTGCCTCAAAGTGGTAAATTTCTTTGTTTCCTCCAACGGCCACAATAGAAACTTGGTTCTCTGTGCTTCTCACAATCGCCTTGCCTCCGCCTTTTTTCTTGCTTCGTCCAGGATTCCCCGTACCACATCGCCCAGGTATGCGTTTTTATACAATATTTTTGAATGGCTTACATCCGGGCCGGTGTAGCTGCTCAGGCTTATACCCCAGCTTTTGAAAACTTCTGTCAGTGCGCTCTTGGTACCTTTCCCGGCTGCAAAATAAATGTTGTCCTGTGACCTCTGCATACTATACAGCAGTCATAAGCTACCACATTAAAAATTTCGTCGGATTTTGTTGTACTTCGTTCGCACTCAGTAATGTTTCCCATTGCCACAATGCCCTTACCGCTGCCCCAGTAGGCTTTTATTGCTATCACGCACCCTATTTTTATCAGGGAGGAAAGTTTGGATCCGCTGTATGTCGCGTTATACATTTCAAAGGTCAGCTTCATGGCCAGCTCGTCCTCTTCTTCCTCCCAGCCCAGGCCCTCAACTGCTGGGTAATGTTCAGCTGCACTTTCTTTTCCGTGATTGCGATCACATCATAGTGCACTTTGCTTACTTCAATCATACCTGCACCCCCTTTACCTGGCCGGTATGGTCAGCACCTGGCCGGTGTAAATGAGGTTAGGGTTCTTGATTTTGTCGCGGTTCAGGTTGTAAATTTCCGTGTACCTGGAGCCTTTACCCAGTAGATTCTGCGCAATTCTCCATAAACAATCCCCCGATTTTACCGTGTAGGTTCTTGTTTTGTTCTCTGTTTTTGGCTGCGTCTTTTTCGGGGCTGGCCTTGACGGGGATTTTATTTTCAGTTCGCTGGTGGTGTAGATCTTTATCTCTCTTGCAATAATAAATTTAATGTCATAGTAAAAATCTCCAGATCCACCTTTATATTTTCCTTTAAAGCTGGAAATATAAACGCTGTAATTTATACAGGTATCTGTACATAACAGCGTGCATTTTGTCCCTTTGTCTCGGTACTCTTCCATTTTTTTGATCAGTGTGTCCGGCTTGGTGTACTTCCGCACCAGGCTGTTTTTCTTCCTCACTGCTCCCGGAAACATCCCGGACCACGAAATTTCCTTTGTTCCTTGTCCGCGGGGGAGCTTTACGTCCCCCAGCGAAATAATACTGTACGTCATAAACTTGGCGTCAGCGCCCAGTGTTATAGCTTCCGGCAGCATAGGAAACTGTATTTTGCTGCGCCGGAAGGTGTCAGATAAATATCCATATTCCCTATGCCTCCTGTACGAGCGGCATGTTGGCAAAAATCTTGCTCATGCGCTCTGCGATTTCGTCTCCCAGGTCGTCTGCCATCTCGCGGATCCGGTTCTTCATTACCTCAAAAACCTTTTCCTCATCCATGTTGCCGCCCTCGATCTTAATAACCGGATTCATATCCACGTTAATCTCAAAGGTGTTGTTGCCCTGCTGTCCCTGCACTGCTGCATTTACAGAAACGGCTTTCTGTCCCTCGGAATTATCCTCGCTTGTGCCTCCGGTCAACTCCTGGCCGGTAACACTCCATACACTCTTGTTTTCATCCTGCGGCTGCGCTGCCATTGGCAAAATTGCATTGCTGGCCAGCTCTTCGCCGCCAGGTCCTACAATTCCGCCGTTTGCGTGTGCCGCAATTTCTCCGTTACTATCCAATACGCCCAGGTCCTCGCCTGCCTGCTGCCATAATGCAATGCCGCGGCCGCGTCTGCCCGGTACCGTCGGGATAACGTACTCTTTGCCCTCTTCTCCCAGCCAGGAAAGTTCTGCGCCGTGTAGGCTACCTCTCCGCCGTTTGCGTGTCCGGCAATGGATACCGAAACGGAAGACCCGTTGCTGTGCGTGCTCAGGCTTGCTGTTGTTCGTGATATGGTAATCAACAGTTACATTTACAGAAGCCCTTGCAGAATACGGGGAATTAAACGCCGCCTGCAGTTCACTTCCTACCTGGCTGTAAACAGCCGCTATGTTGTCGCTGGCTTTCTCTATGGTCACATCCGCGCTGCCATTGGTCTGCATTGTGTTGGAAAATGTATTATCCAGCTCAGTCTGTGCAGAAGTGGCTGCCGGTGTTGCGTCCGTGCTGCCTGCTTCAACAGTCACATTGGTGGTCATTGTGGTGTCTGTGGTGCTGCTTTCGCTGCTCAGGGCTGCCTGCGCTGCCTGCTCCACCGGCGTTGTGTCCGTGGATCCGGCCGTCGTGGTCACGTTTACCTGTTTTTCGACAGTTGTGTCCTCGCTGCCGCTTGCCGTGCTCTGCTCCACTGCTGCCTCAATGCCGCTTGTGTCTACCTGTACCAGATCGGACGGTATGGTCACGGTTGCCCCGGATTCTACAGAAATACCGGCACCGCTCAGGGTTCCTGTTTCCATTCCCAGGGCTGCCTCTATCTGTGCCATAGCCGTCTCAGAGTCAACCTGTACGTTTGCCAGGTCAACCTTTACGCCGTCAGCGGTAACAGAAAACTCTGCGCCCTCTGCGGTCAGCGCGGACATGGCCTGGTCAATGGCCGTTTTGGCTGCGTCTCCGTCAACCTCTGCGGTCAGGTTATCCATGGAAATTTTCAGCTCATCCCCTGCGTGGATAATGTACGGGCTTTCAATACCGTTTTCCTCCGCTATTGTCTGCCAGTCAATTCCCAGGGCGTTGCCGATCTCCCATAAGCAATCCCCGGCTTTTACCTTGATGGTCGCTCCCTCTGCGGTTACGTCCTCAGTTTCGGCCAGGTCTCCCAGTTTTTCGTTCAGGCTGGACACCCACGCGTCTTTGTCAATGTCTACACCATCAACCTCCGCTTTCAAGTCTCCCAGTTCCACCGGTTCGTCAGTAACAGAAGCTGTTGCACGCTTCCAGGCTGCAGAAAATTCCTCTCCCAGCTGTCCGTTTGCGTCCATCTGGCTTACTGCGTCAATCAGGGCCTTGTCTCCGGAATCTGCAATGCTCTTGGCGTATACGTCCCAGGCTGCGCTTGTATCTCCGGAAGCTGCTCCGATTGCCATTGTCTCGTTGAACTTGTCCATGATCTGCTTTGGCACATCCTGTCCAACCTTTACATATTCATCCACCAGGCCGCGCATGGAGTCTGCGTCCGGTTTCATGGCCTCCCACACTTTTTCAAGTGCGTTCTGGTCGCCGCTCTGCAGCCATTTCCAGCCACCGCCCTGCTGCGCATAATCTACGCCGAACGTGTTCAGGTGGTCGTAAAGGCTCTGAACATCATTGTTTTTCAGGTAGTTCTTTAAATAGTCAACCTCATTTCCCATGCTTTTCTGTGTCTTGCCCTGGTTCGTGGCGATCAGGTCGCCATAAGTACCGCTTAGGGTGTTGTTTTCAAAATTCAAGCTGGTCATAAGGTCATTAGCTTTTTGGTTTCTGATCGCCTGGTTTGCCAGGTCTTTGTAATGCTCATTCTGCCGCGCGGTTATCCTTCCGGAAGCCTCTGCGGCATTTAAGTAGGAGTAAAATTCTGTTGCCAGCGCCTGGGTTTCTTCTGCTGCGGTCTCTCTCTGTCCTGCCAGGGCTTCCACTACCGAAGTAAAGGAATCTGCAGTTAAATCCTTACCACTCTGGCTGCCATATTCCTGGTTTATCCAGTCCAGCTGTGCCTGCGCTTCTGCCTGCTTCCATTTGCTGGTTATGCTGTTCATTTTGTTCTGCAGCTCAGCTACCGCCTGCGCTTCGTCAACGTCAATAATTCCGTCTTTCAGTGCTTCCTCCACGGCTGTTTTCAGGTCATTGGACAGGTTTGTCAGTTCCAAATGGTCTGCACGCGCCCACTCCTCAATGCTGCTTGCCAGGCTTTCGCCCTCCTCGGTACCTCCCAGGAATGTCTGCACGCTGATATGTGCTGCAAATGTCCGGCTTTCCAGCTCGGAAATTTTACTTTCCACAAAGGTTGTCACATTGTCCTTGTACTCCTGCTGTTCGTCAGCTGTCAGCTCAATGCCGACGCTGCTTTTCCAGGTCAGTGCCTGGTTTGCCTGCAGTGCCTCTTCGGCTTTCTGTCTCAGCTGATCTGCTCCCTTAAACTCGTTCAAGGCCAAATCAACATTTACAAGGTATTTTGCATTTAAAATTCCAGAGGCTGCCTCTTCCGCCTGCTTTGCCGTCAGCTCAATGCTGCCGAAATGGTCCGCCAGGCTGTTGTTGATCTGCTTCTGGTTATAGTTATCAATGGCCACTCCAATAGCAACCACGGCTGCTGTAATCGCTGCCGCTGCAATGCCAAATTTTGCGGCCGTCGGAATCATCCCGCCCAGGTCACTCACAAAAGCACCAACAGACGGGGCCGTCTGTGCTGCCAGCCCTATGTTTTTAATGGCACTTCCAATAGGCGACAGTGCTTTTACCACGTTGCCTGCGTTGCCAATCAGGCTTGTGGCTCCCTTAGCAATTACACCTGCACTCAGCCAGGAAGTTAAACCGGCTTTTTCTCCGCCCGGCATAATCTTTGCAGCTTCTCCAAACAAATTGCTCAGGCCTTTGGATAACAGGTGTTTGCCCTTGCTTCCGGCCCATTTTGTAAATGGCTCAGCGATCAGTGTGTCCCATGCAATATCAACCTTCCCGAAAAGGTCGGCGTTCTGCCACTCTTCGGAATTGGTCATACTTTTCACGGTTCTCTTGACTCCCTCTGCTTTGCCGTCAACAAAATCCATCAGGCTTGTGAGGGCTGCTGTGGCTGCCGGTGTTGCGTCTGTAATCGCGTCCACAACTCCACGGATGTACGGCGTCAGTCTCTTGCCGAAACTGTTCTGTACGCCCTCAACAGCGGACTGCATAAGGGTCATGGATCCCTCTAGGTTATCCAGCATAGTGTCTGACATGTCCTGCGCTGCTCCGTCTGCATTATAAATTGCGTCGCTCAGCTTGTTATAATCTTCCTCGGAAGCATTGATAATTGCCAACATTCCGGCCATTGCTTCTTTGCCAAAAATAGTGCTGGCTGCTGCTGTCTGTTCGGTCTCAGAAAGTCCTCCCAGGCTGCCGCGCAAATTGTCCATAACACCTTTCAGTGTTTTCATGTTTCCAGAGCTGTCCGTCAGGCTAATACCGTATTTTTCCATAGCTGTTGCCATGGATCGGTAGGTGCTGCCATGTTGGCAGGGATGTTTTCAGTGCAGTACCGGCCATACTTCCCTTGATGGAACTGTTGGCCATCAAGCCCAGTGCCAGGGATGTATCTTCAACGCTGTACTTCATGGCTCCTGCTACGGGCGCAACGTATTTGAACGATTCTCCCAACATGCCAACATTTGTGTTTGCACTTGCGCTGGCTTTTGCCAGTACATCCGCAAAATGTCCGGAATCACTTGCCTTTAGGCCGAACGCGGTCAGCGCGTCGGTTACAATATCGGAAGTGGATCCCAGCTCTCGCCGCTGGCTGCTGCCAGGTTCATAATACCGGAAATACCGGAGATCATTTGCTCCGGCTGCCAGCCTGCCATGGCCATGTAATTAAATGCCTCAGCTGCTTCTGTTGCTGTAAACTTGGTCGTTGCTCCCATTTCCTGGGCTTTTGCTGTCAGGTCCTCAAACGCCTGCCCTGTTGCTCCGGAAATAGCCCCGACCTGGCTCATCATGCTTTCAAAATTCTTATAAGTGTTTACCGTATCGCCCAGGCCTACACTGATACCCAGTGCCGCGCCTGCCTGTGTCAGCGGGTTCTTTGCAGCGTTTATTATTGCCGTCAGAGGTGCCGTTGCTGCATCCACAACGCTCACTGTTGCTGTCCAGACGCTACCGTCCCAGGCTGCCGCTTTATCCCGCACGCTATCAATAACCGGGCTTGCGTTGTCGTCTGCTCCCAGCTGCGCGGATCCGGAACTTCCAGAAAAATTCTCAACAGCGTCCTCCGCCGCTCTTACGATCGGGGTGGCGTTATCATCCGCCCCCAGCTCTGCTGTGGCGCTCGTACCGTCCAACATTTCCGCGGCGTCCTCCGCTGCTCGTATTGCCTGGGTGGCGTTGTCGTCTGCTGTTAGCTCTACGGTTGCCACATCCCCATCCAGGGACGCCAGCGCGTCGCCCGCGTCCCTTATCTCCATGGTGGCGCTATCATCCGCGCTTAACCCCACAACCGCCTCATTGCCATTCAGGGCGGTCAGTGAGTCGCCCACGTCGTCAATAATTCCGGTTGCGTTATTGTCTACTCCCACTTCACGTCCGAGGCAGTGCCGTCCAGGGTTGCTGCCTGGTCTGCTACGTCGCTCAGGGTTCCTGTGGCTGCATTGTTCACGCCTACGTCAACGCTTGGGCTTACACCGGTCCAGGGATTCCGCCTGTCAGATACACGGCTCAGTCCCTGGCTTGCGTTGTCGTCT
>ENA-OQCN01001259-OQCN01001259.1-human-gut-metagenome-genome-assembly--contig:-NODE-1259-length-12765-cov-3.299335_pt1 | contig 12765 bp, 17 predicted proteins | sample MGYA00242497_ERZ504576 | MGnify/ENA primary metagenome ERZ504576 (study PRJEB26092, sample SAMD00036296) | human gut metagenome | host: Homo sapiens | study: EMG produced TPA metagenomics assembly of...
CAACATTCTCAGGTTTTGTTACTTTTGTCAAAAGTAACGCAAAAGCACTTTGACGGGTACACCCATCAAAAATGCGACCTGTAAACAGGTTTTGCGCTCCGAAGGCTCTCCGAGGGGTGGAGCGTGTGCCGGTGGCACACACGCCTGCGAACCGACCGAGCCAGCAGGCGAGACCAAAGAGCCGCCTTTGAAAAGGCACTCTCTGCACACTCCCCTAAACTTTATCCGGTGTCAAAGTGTGACGATGGTGACAATGTTTTTCACAGCGTGCTGCTCTCAAAAACATTGACACCTTTGACACCGTTTGTCACGCCGTCTGCTCGGTTTCTTTCCAAAGTGAAACCTTTCTTCCGTCGTGTGTGCGGCTGTTCTGATAACGGATACCGTAATCACGAAACAGCCTGCTTGCGTTGATACTGAGCCTTAAAGAAAGTACATTCGGCTTTATATCCACCGCAAGCCTTTCGCAAAGTTCCGAAGCAGTTCCTTCCCATCTGTCACTTTCCGAAAAGAGCGTATCCGCTATCTTCTCAAGCAGAGGTTCGGGCGGTTCTTTCCACATCTCCGTTTCCGATTTTGCAAAGTTCCACACCAATCGCTCGCTGTCCCTTACAAGATGGATTTTCATATCCTGCTGGTCTCTGCCAGCAACATCAAGTGTGGCATTGTTGGAAGTACGCTTGTCCTTACTGAGAACAAATGCACCGTCTGCCGCACCCATCAGACCATTCGTGCCTGAAATCATATCGAATATATCTTCCGATTTTTGTTTGCGTGTATGATGAACAATAAGCATTGAAACCTTGTAACTGTCTGCCAACGCTTTCAGCCTTGCCACAACATCATAATCACTTGCGTAGCTGTAATCTGCTCCGCCTGCTTCACGCACACGCTTTAAGGTGTCTATGATAATCAAGCCTGTGTCTGGGTGTTCCCTCATAAACCTCTTATCTGTTCTTCCAGTCCGCCATTGACCGTTTTACATTCCGTTGCGAAATACAGATTGCCTGTCTCCTTTGCACCGAACATCTGAAACAATCGCTTCTGCAAACGTGGGTAATCATCTTCAAGGGCAAAATAAAGCACCGTTGCCTTACGCACCTTATACTCCAAAGCGGTGTGCCTGTGCTGATATGATAGGCAAGCTGTGCCATCATAAAGCTCTTTCCCACTTTCGGGGAACCTACGAAAAGGTAAGTTCCCCTTTGGAGCAGACCGTCGATAAGTGGTGTCTGAACCTCAAACACCGTATCATACAGCGTTGTCATTGATACTGTTTTCAGATAGGAAGGGTCTAACTGTCTGAGTATTTCCCTTTGCATTTCTTCAAAAGATTGCTCGTACCCCTTGAAATCCGTATCCTGATTGACTATACTATTGTCAGTACATTTGGAAAGTGACTGTTCCGCATCTGTTGCCGCAGATACATTTGGAATAGTCATTTCTTTTTTATTCTCCATTCGCATCCTCTCCTTTCAAACCGCCGAGAATAATGGAAATCAGTTCTATTACACTCAGCAGTTCATCATCCACACCTTTTCCTGCTTCAATCCTTTTCAGTTCCGCAAGGACTGTGGCAAATTCCGTTTTCAACGCCTTATACACTCTCGATTGCCCTGTACCACCACATCCTGATTTAAGCAACGGCGGTAACAATACTCCTGTTTTGGCAATCCTGATAGAGCTACAGCTCTGTTAATGAGTTCGTTTTCTTCGGGCGATACTCGAAACCCTACTGTGATATTCCTCCAACGATTTTTGTTATCTCTGTTCTTAGCTGACATTTTCAAAATCTCCTTTCCCTAAATCATCTAATTTTTCTGCCATCTCAATCTGCTTTGACGGAAAGAGGTGTGCGTACTGATAAGTAATATCAATACTTTCGTGACCAACTCGGTCAGCAATCGCCACCGCAGAAAAGCCCATATCAATCAAGAGTGAAATGTGGCTGTGACGGAGATCGTGAATGCGGATACGCTTCACGCCTGCCGCCTTTGCCCCTCTGTCCATCTCGTGATGAAGATAGCTTTTCGTCACCGTAAAGATACGGTCTTTCTTCTTCAATCCGTAAAGCATACCGAGATATTCTTTCATTTCCTCACACAGAAACTTCGGCATTTTAATCGTGCGGTTGCTCTTTTTCGTTTTCGGAGAAGTAATCACATCCTGCCCTTTCAAACGCTGATAGGATTTATTGATTGTGACTGTTTCCTTATCAAAGTTGAAATCTGCCGGAGTCAAAGCTAACAGCTCGCCCTCTCGGATACCGCACCAGTAAAGCATTTCAAACGCATAAAAGGAAACAGGCTTGTCCATCATCTCAAAAGAGAATTTCTTGTATTCTTCCTTTGTCCAGAACAGCATTTCCTTGTGTTCCTCACGTCCCATATTTCCCACCTTTGCCGCAGGATTGGAACGCAGTTCATAGTAGCGGACAGCGTGATTGAAAATGGCGGACAACTGATTGTGCAGCGTTTTCAGATACGTCTGTGAATAAGGCTTTTTCTTCTCATCACGATAGGCAAGCATTTCATTCTGCCAAGTAATAATCTCCTTTGTGGAAATCTCGCTGATTTTCAGTTTCCCGAAATACGGAAGTATCTTTGTGCGTATGATATGCTCTTTGGTAAGCCACGTGTTTTCCTTCAAACGGTTCTTCACATCATTGATATAAAGCTCCGTAAAGGCTTCAAAACTCATATCAAGGTCTGAAGAAGTCTGCAATTTGAACATTCTTTCCCATTCCTGTGCTTCTCGTTTGGTAGCAAAGCCACGCTTGCATTTCTGCTTGCGTTCCCCTTTCCAGTTCACATACCTTGCCATCACATACCAAGTACCGTTATCTTCATTCTTAAATACCGGCATTTACATTTCCCCCTTTCCTGCTCCGTAGAGCCTTTCGTAAAAATACTGGCGATTTACACGCCCTGCAATCGTAATAAAGCCCTTTGCTTTCAATTCCTCATTTAATTGTCTGATGAGTTTATATGCATAAGGTTTTGATACGTTTAGTTCCTGAGCCACATCTTCGGCTCGGATAAATCTGTTTTCCATATCCTTTTTCTTCCTTTCTTAAAATAATTTTTTGCTTGCCGCTTTCTCCGTGTTAAAGTTCCAACAGGCACTCCTGCTTGTCGGCAGGCGCTGTGCTGTCCCAATGCACCGCAGTACATCAGGCGCTCGCTCGTATAGGGGTTCCCGAAAAGTCGGAGACTTTTGGGGAAGAGGAGGAGCAGTGCAGCGAATGAGCTTTTGTGCTTGCACACAAGCGAACGATACGGAACTTGCTCCGACGAGGTCTTGGCGGTTTGGCTTTTCGGACGGTCATTCAGTTGTCGCATTAAGCATATTTGTTTAATTCGTAATTTATTTTACTAAACATATTTGCTATTGTCAAGTGGTTGCAAAGAAAATATTAAACATTTTTGTTTCGGTTTTTCTTGACTTCCACTAAACATTTCTGCTATACTTATTTCACTAAATATAAAAGGAGCGTATCATTATGGCTATCAGCGAAAGAATACATTTTTTCAGACTAATGCGTGGTATGACACAAAAGTATCTCGGTACAGCAATCGGTTTTCCAGAAAAGAGTGCTGATGTGCGTTTGGCACAGTACGAAACTGGTACACGCAAACCGAAAGCAGACCTTACAAATGCATTGGCACAGGTGCTTGATGTTTCTCCACAGGCTCTTGATGTTCCTGACATAGACAGCTATATCGGTCTTATGCACACTCTGTTTACCCTTGAAGATATTTACGGTCTTACTGTCAGTGAAGCAGACGGAGAGGTATGCTTAAAGGTCAACAAGGACAAAGGCAGAGAAGCATATGAACTCCTCAAAATGCTGTATGCTTGGAAAGAACAGGCAGACAAGCTATCTTCCGAAGAAATCAACAGAGAAGAATACGATAACTGGCGTTACCATTATCCAGAGTTCGACACCACACAGCGTTGGGCAAAAGTTCCATCACAGGAATTAAGTGACGCTCTCGTGGAAGCATTCAAAGACCACTTGAAAGATAAATAAGCACCTACAGGACCTGCCACTGGCAGCTCCCTACAGATGCTTTGGCAACGACAAAAAAGCCTTAACTATGGTTATTAACCACAGCTAAGGGCTTAGTTTATAATATGGAATTTGTTCAGAGCCAAGCTCCGAACTTTAGTCTGCAAGCCACCTGTTAATTGTTCCGTTACCCATAAACCACTGGATAACAAGAATAATGGCACTTGCTATGACTGTTATCAATTTGTTATCAAAAGACTAATCGAAATCGCTGAAACCCGCATAAACACTGGCTTTTTTAAGCAACTCGATTTATTCAAACTCAATCGTTCCCGGTGGTTTACTCGTCAAATCATACATTACCCTGTTGACGCCCTTCACCTCATTAATAATTCGGCTCATAACTCTCTGGAGCACCTCAAACGGAATCTCCGCTGATTCGGCAGTCATGAAATCAACTGTATTGACGGCACGCAGTGCCACAGCATAGTCGTAGGTACGCTCATCACCCATAACACCGACGGAACGCATGTTAGTGAGTGCCGCAAAGTATTGGTTCGGCATCCAGGATGGCGCCTTGCCATTTGCTTTAGTGTACTCTTCTACTGCTTTGTCCACTTCCTCCCGGTAGATGGCATCAGCATCCTGCACGATCTTGACTTTTTCGGCATTAACCTCACCGATGATACGGATGCCAAGTCCTGGTCCAGGGAATGGCTGACGGAAAACAAGTTTTTCCGGGATACCAAGCTCAAGTCCGGCTTTTCTTACTTCGTCCTTGAAAAGATTTCGGAGTGGCTCAATGATTTCTTTGAAATCAACGAAATCAGGAAGACCACCTACGTTGTGGTGGGATTTGATCACGGCTGACTCTCCGCCAAGTCCACTCTCAACAACATCCGGGTAAATCGTTCCCTGTGCGAGAAAATCGACAGCTCCGATCTTCTTTGCCTCTTCTTCGAATACACGGATGAATTCCTCACCGATGATCTTACGTTTCCGCTCCGGCTCTGTGACACCAGATAGCTTGCTATAATAGCGCTCCTGTGCATTGACACGGATAAAATTCAGGTCAAACTGTCCGTTTGGTCCGAATACTGCTTCAACCTCGTCGCCCTCATTTTTACGAAGAAGACCATGGTCTACAAATACACAGGTAAGCTGTTTTCCAATTGCACGGGACAACAGACCTGCTGCAACAGAAGAATCCACTCCACCAGATAAGGCAAGTAATACTTTTCCGTCACCGACTTTTTCACGGATCTCTTTAATCGTATGCTCCACAAAAGATCCATTCTCCAGGTTCCCTCACAGCCACAGATGCTACGTACAAAATTGTGAAGCATCTTCGTACCTTCCTGTGTATGAAGCACTTCCGGATGAAACTGGATTGCAAATAATCCTTTTTCCTGATTCTCTGCAGCAGCAACCGGACAATCTGCCGTATGCGCAACAATATTAAATCCCGGTGCAACCTTTGAAATATAATCAAAATGACTCATCCAGCAGATCGTATTTTCTGATACGCCTGTAAATAACGGCGATGAAGTATCGACCGTAACCTCGGTTTTTCCGTACTCACGGACAGGTGCCTTTTCCACTTTTCCTCCAAGTACGTGCATCATCAACTGCGCACCATAGCAGAGTCCTAAAACCGGCACGCCAAGTTCAAATAATTCTTTCGAACAGGTCGGTGAATCAGCCTCATAGCAACTGTTCGGACCGCCGGTAAGAATGATTCCCTTTGGATTCATTGCCTTGATCTGCGCGATATCCGTCTTGTAGGAATATATCTCACAGTAAACATTGCATTCTCTGACACGTCTTGCAACCAGCTGATTGTACTGACCGCCAAAATCAATGACAATTACTTTCTCATGATCCATTGATCTTCTTCCTCCTGATGTTTTCGTTGCCTGCCATCCGTTTGTGACGATGCCTTTTTTAAAGCATGTCCTTCCCTGATACAGACTTTAATGATATTTATTATAAGATACGTTTTGAGAGTTTACAAGGCGTTTTTCCCTCTATTACAGTATTTTGTCATTTTTATCAAAAAAAAATAAATATTTTGGATTCAAATATCACTTAATTTTAAAAACATGTACCTGAAAAAATTTGGTCTAAAAATCTGTCTGATGCATTTTAAAATCTGTGAATTATTAAACAAAAATACATATCCCTTTTCTTCTGCGGTCATAATATCCATATGAAAAAACATTCCAATCTTCCGGATTTTTCAAAACTCTGCGCACCGGAGCAGAATCCCATACAGGATAAGATTTCCCTGCTGATCCACTTCTTCTTTCTGGGAAGTTTTTCAGGATTTCTCTGGGAAACCCTTATTTTTCTTGTAAAAGATAATACTTTTCGCAACCGTGGCTTCTTTTATGGTCCATGGCTGCCTGTTTATGGGATTGGCGCGGTGGTCTTTTACTGTTTTTTTCATCATTCCAGCAAAAAAAATATCCGGAGCCACTCATCTATCAGGCAGAACATTCCGCTCTAAAATAAAATACCACCCAATCACTATATTCACCAAAACTGCTCTTCTTGGAACAGCCTTAGAACTTGTGATCGGATGGCTTCTCAATACATTTTTCCATTTACGGTACTGGGATTACAGCAGTTATCCGTACAATTTTCATGGATATATCTGCCTTTTTTTCAGCAATCGGATTTGGTATCGCAGGTATGCTCTGGATCTGTGTATTTTCTAATATATTCCGAAAATACTGGTTCTCCCTGCCACCCGGTTTCAGACGCTGCTTCAACAGTATGCTGGTACTTTTATTCCTCACAGACTGCGCGGCCGCACTGATTTTCCCAAATGCCGGGCATGGAATCACATTTTAATCTGCAGCTTGCGCCTTCATCTGCCTCTTTAATTTCTGGCACTTCCACCTTCTAAATATTCGCTTTCCTCTTCCATAACCTGATTTTCTTTTTCTTTAAAAATCATTCCGAAAATAGCACGTACAAGCGGGCCTGCAAAAAAGATCTGCCAGAAAAATGCCATTGGGAAATTCAGTGCTGTCGTCTCAATCCACACAGCGATCACTTCTTTTCCGGCATGTTTAAATAAAAGTGTTGCTGCAAGGCTCATTGTCGGACACATCAGGCAGACTGTGATTGATGAAATAGCAAGAATCAGCATGATCGGCTTGTCCACACCCGGTGTCACAATACGGAATGCAAGTTTTTTTGACAATGATCCGTAAAGGAAAAAGTCAAGAATAAATGCGATCGGTCCCATGATCACCAGTTCATGAAATGCATTTAAAAATACAATATTGCTCATTCCTCCCATGTTCAGTGAAATATTGTAGCAGATCATTGCGTACACCATCACGAACACCATTAAAATAGTAAATACAACTTCCTGTAACTTTGTCTTTGGCATATTTTTCTCCTCATTGTTCTGATAAAATATTTATTTTTCCCGACAAAAAAGCAGAGAAAGCAATCTTTACGATCGCTTTCTCTGCTGCACGTCGTGTGATTATTATAACGTATTATATGCACTTTTATAATAGTTTTAATTTCACAAATTTTTTATACAATTCATGAAATTCATTGTGCAATTTCTTCAATGCTGTCCTATAATTTCGTAGGAAGCACTTTCCTTTTTTATATGTTTTTTGTTTCATGAAGCATGCCTTTCATTTTTGAAACATTTCTTTTCGTTTCATGAAGCATGCCTTTCATTTTTTGAAACATGTCTTTCGTTTCATGAAGCATGCTTTTCATTTTTTGAAACATGTCTTTCGTTTCATGCATGCTGATGCAGATATTTCTCCCTTGTTGCGAGTCCGCCACGGATATGACGTTCGGATTTATTGACATCTAATACTTTTCGTGCTTCTGCCGCAAGCGACGGATTTACCTGGGCAAGACGTTCCGTGACATCTTTATGTATGGTTGTAACTATTTGGAACCGTTTTAGTTCCTTTTTCCTCAGTGTTTTCATCTCCTTCAATTAAAACAGTTTCATCCAATCCCAAATCACCAATAAGACGCAAGTAAATATCTACATTTCCATCCTTGTCCACTTCAATTTTATTGATCAATCGTTTTAACTGTGCATTTGTCATTTCTTGAACATCCGTGATATCTTCCAGTTGCTTGAATGTGCTGTTCAGAATTGCTTCCAGTTGTTCTCCCTTGGTCAGATGATAAGATACCATTTTCAGTTCATTTTCCAACCGTTCGATTTTTTTTCGCATTCCACCGATTTTCTCATTCAATTCCTCTCTGGAAATCAAATCATCGGTATACATATCCATGTATTTTTCACGGGATTTACGAAGCTTGTTCAATTCTGTATTTAACTGCTTTTCGTACTCAATATTTTCATCTTTTGCTTTGTATACCCGCTGAAATTCTTTAATCACATAATTGATTACTTTTTTCTTCTTACTAAGAATCTCCTGAAAATACTCCTGTAGTGCCTGAATCAGTTCTTCCTCATCTACCGTCACCGCATTCGGGCAACTATCCGCCCCTTTCCCGTTATGCCCGGAACACACCCAGCGCACATAAGTATTTTTGTATGTGCGAACAGTTCTGCGAAAAGACCATCCGCACTCCTTACATTTAATCAATGTAGAAAATAAATATTTGTTACTTTGTCGCTCATGTGTAATCTTAAAAGAATCATGACGACCTTTTAAGATATCCTGTGCTTTATCAAAGACTTCATCCTCAACAATCCGGAGTTCCGGTCGAATCGTAACAAGCCATTCTGATTCATCCTTTTCTTTTCTCTGACCAGTCAGAAAATCGGCAATCTCTTCTTTGCCGTTGATAATCTTCCCGGTGTATATCTCATTGGTCAGAATTCGGCAAACGGAGTTCTGGCTCCAGTTATTACCACGCTTAGTCTTGATGCCTCGTTCATTGAGCATATTCGCAATCTTCGATCCGCATATCCTTCCTCTGTGTACCACTGAAAAATCTGACGGATTGCTTTTGCCTCGTTCTCATTGATAGAAAGGTTAAAATAGTCACCAATCGTCTTATGATAGCCAAAAACGATATTCGGAACACGTCCCTTTTCTGCATTCATCTTCTTACCAAATTTAATACGCTTGGATGTGTTGGCACTTTCCTCCTGAGCTAATGCCCCGAAGATAGTTAAGACAAATTCGCTGTTGCCCATACTTGTCATGTTGGCGGTCAGGAACTGTGTCTCAATCCCAAGAGATTTCAGTTTGCGAACACTCTGTAGTAAATCAACGGTATTTCTGGCAAAACGGGAAATATCCTTAACTACAACCATATCGAACAAGCCCTTTTCCGCATCTGCAAGCATACGCTGAAATTCCTTACGATTCTTGATTTTAGTTCCGGAAATGCCTTCGTCTGCATACAATTTAATGAGGTTATCTCCGGTGCGCTTGGTATATTCTAAGAAGAATTCTTTTTGTATTTCTAAGCTGTTGAGCTGATCGGTTTTATCTGTAGATACACGGCAATATGCGGCGATGTTCATAGCGTCTAACCTTTCCATCAAAATTGTAGCGTTCTGTTACAACTATTATACTATTTTTCTTTTTAAGTTACAATACATACTCAAAAAGCTACCATTCATATTGAATAGTTAGCTTTTTCAACTATTAATTTTCTCGGTTCCAGTTTATGTAGTCAATAATCATAATAATTTCTTGAACAGCTTGGCGCAATTCAAACCTAAAATCGTTCATATCACTTTTGGCCAAAACCAGTCTATTATGAGCACTTAGGTCTCCATATTTTTTTACTTTTTTAATATGTACCTCAAGGTTTCTACTAATATTCCACTTATCAGATGCCGTAAATCTAGGGATCAAATCACTCAAAAAAAGGAATTGCCCATTATTATCTTTGATATTTTCGTCTATTCCGTATCTCTCAAAACATTCAATAATTAACGTTTCTATCAGCTTTCGCATCATTACCAATACTGCATCATACAAACAGCATTCAAAGCATTGATTCATTTGCTTTGCCATCAATTTAGATAATACGGTGCACTGTCGAGTATATCTAAAGGCAGCAATTCATCTGTGACGACCACTTCGACTTCTTCAGAAACTTCACTTTTTATTTTATCAACCACACTTCGCTCTAAAGTATAACCATTTTTGTTTTTTAAAAAGATAGCATTTTTCCCTTTTGAATGGTCAGACAAATATGCTGGAATATTTGAATATGGTTTAATACTTAATACTGAATAACACTCCACAATTTGCTTTGGTTGAACACTTTGTAAATTATCAATGTATAAAGAGTAATATACAAAGTAAACTATCATCTCACTTGATGATTTTTTTATAAACTCCGGTATCTTTTGAATGAAACCTTCTAGCTTATTGTGCATCATTTATCCTTTCCCACCAAGTCTCTATCAACATGGTCTTCTCCTATATGATTAATCTTAAATTTACCCGCTTCTGTAGAAACAAAAAAACTTTTAAGATTTTTTGCATTTACTAATGCTTGACTAATATTAAAACTCGTACTTTCCCCCAACGTTCTCAATACAGTAAATACTATGTCTTTATTTACCTCATCAATCCCTTTGACATCCTTTAACCATTTTGCAATGACAACCGTTTTATCCTGATGATTCGCAGGAGAATGTTCAGAATAAAATTCCACTAATGCACTTCTCTCATCTTGACTTAAATTTAAATCCACAAGATTATACGTTTCTGTTACACCAGTTTTAGCTTTAGAAATTTTTTTCTTACTTCCTTTTCCATCCTTCTCCGTGATTTCCCCACAAACAATTTTAGTTGCAAGTTCAATCCCCTTTCTCTCGATTCTAAAATCATTCTGATTAACTGCTGAAATTAGTTTATCCGAAATCAATGTTCTAACATTTTTTGAAAAATTTTTATTCCTTATATCCGTATATCGATTTGTTTCTCTATAACACTGACGTAAGTATCCCTAGAAAAGAACTGTGTTCCTTGTTCTGATTTATAAAATGCATAAACTAATATCCATTCACTTTCAGTACGTGGTCCACCTACTAATACTACATTAGACAAACTCGGAATTTCTATCTGATCCTGCTCTTCATAACCATCCTCGTTAATTCTCATAATATTCTCATTTTCAATCTTTTCTTTCATATTATCCGTATGCATACTTACCACTTTTCTGTCACATTCGTCCATACGCCCCATACCGCTATCTTTAAGAGAATTAAATATCTCTTTAACGTTTTCTGCTTCGCCCTCTAATTCAACAGTCATACCGTTCCATGTTACCTTGATTTTCAGTTCACTCATCTTTTAGTCCTTTCACTTATTCAAACTTTTTCCACTTTGACTATATCAAATATTAACTGGAATTTTCTCCGTTTCCTTTTTATATGTTAATTTATATAGATAATCCAATGGATATCTAACTTTACACTTTATCATATATCTTTTCCATTCTAAGAGTTTTAGTATATCAAGGAATTCAAGATGTTCTAAAGAAACTGCATATACTGCAGAAAATCCATCATTTCTTGCTTGGCTCTTTTCAAAACTATGTTCTAAAAATGACTTCCATCTGTATTCTGAGATAGGTTTCTTTCTCACAATCTCTGTACACACAATCTCTGAATAAATCCATGGTGAATAAGTAGTTTGTTGATAGATATCCTTATATTTTTTTATAGAACTATTCGTATTTAATAAGATGGTTATCTCTGACTTATCAATCATTTTATACAAGGCAATTGTCAACATCGTATTAACGTGTTTACTCGCTGTATTACATTTTTTATGGTCATATATACAACCGCCGCTGGGTTTATTCTTTTTATCACTGTACTCGTCATTTATCATTTCAAGTAAATCATCAGCATACCCCCACACGCAAGAATCAATAAAGCATGTTAATCCAAAACAAGAATGAAGCCACCCTGCAAGACCCTTTGCTAATTTTTCATCAGCATGTGAATGAGAAATAAATACATCCGCTTCCATTTGCGGAAACCAGTCTTTTTCTATTTGTGTCCCGTCCACAATTCCATCGATAACATACTTTTTTAAATTCTCTGAAACTTTCGCTTTTTGTCCACTCAAATGTGTTTCACCTATCTGCACATAATCTTGAAACTTTGTAATATCCTTATCCAAATGCAAATTATATCCTGTTACCACTACTTTCCCTTCCTTCTTGCCGCGTTCTCTACCCAACTGTTTAAATTTGAGTACCCGTTTTCGTTAACATAATCGTGAATTTCATCGCAAAAGCTGTCAAAATATGCCGGTGTTCCATCATTATACTCTCCTATAGCAGAATGTATATTACACCTTGCCGATACCTGCCCCGTTAACATATCTCTAATATTGTTAATATGTATTCCAACTATCGCATTTCCCCTTTTAATACTCTCACATATTTCATATTGAACAAACTTTCTTGACAACGTATTCGTTCCGAGAAGGACTACCGTAACACTGGTACCCTCAAGCTGTTTATTTATCCATCTATATACCGCTTGATCACCTGTTCTTTTTATTTTTTCAAACTCCGCCTTATCAATAATTCCTGACTGTATCTGATTGCCATATGTTACCCATCTATTTCTAACAACCATACATCTATTAATATCATCTCCATAACAAAAACTATAAAAGACTTTTTCTTGCCATACCTATCACCCCTATTTAATATTGAAAAACAATGTACATGATAATTCCAACTGCTATCATCCATACAGTTCCATAAAAGTGGACACAACGTTTTGGATAGCATATATTTCATAA
>ENA-OQCN01001260-OQCN01001260.1-human-gut-metagenome-genome-assembly--contig:-NODE-1260-length-12764-cov-4.404922_pt1 | contig 12764 bp, 21 predicted proteins | sample MGYA00242497_ERZ504576 | MGnify/ENA primary metagenome ERZ504576 (study PRJEB26092, sample SAMD00036296) | human gut metagenome | host: Homo sapiens | study: EMG produced TPA metagenomics assembly of...
CATCCTGATACCAGCTCCGTGGGCGCAGGAAATTAGTTCACGGTAACGCTTTTCTGTGATCCACTGGCGCAGTATCTCTTTGCTCCCGTGCATCCATGCGTCCAGTCGGGCCTTTGTTTCTTCGGGGCTATCGTTGGCTGTCCCATAGCAGGGCAGACCATTGTCTTTCAGCCACTTGGTCACTTCTTTGCTGAATTTTGTGTAGCTCAATGTGACACCCCTTTCAAAAATCCCTCAACTGCTCAAACTTCTCCATCAGGGCATCTTTCTGGAGCGTGCCATCCGGCAGGGCATCCAGGATACCCCGCAGGGCCATGTAGATTTCATCCCGTTTCTCGGTTTCGATGAAGCCCATCTTGTTGAAGGTCTGGGTGTAGGCGGCCACCGCGTCCAGCGCCTGGGCCTGGGCATCCTCGCCCGGTTCGGCGGCCAGCTTCATCAGCAGGGAGCGGGTCTTGCGGTATTGATTGGCTGCCTTTTTCGCGGCGGCGGCAGGGATATGTTCTGCGCCGTCCCAGCCCGGAAGGGATTGTCCAGATTTTGCGCCAGCCACTCCGGTTTCCGGGGTTTGGTGATCCGCAGATCCATTCCCGGCTTGCTTTTCCAGAGCTGCTTTGCCGCTTTTGCCGCCGTCTCCGGCAGGCTGGTCATCCAGAACCAGCGAAGCTCCGGCATCTGCTCCGGGGTGGGGATGTCATCCGCGCCGAAGCCAAACAGGTCGAAGGTGGATAGTTCGTCAGTTCCCGGAACCCTCCCACGGCGGAGAAGCTCCCCAGGTTTCCCGGCGCACCCCAGAGCCTCAGTTCCTTCAGGTGGGGATGAACAGCAGCCAGTCCGGTCAAATCAAAGTCCTTTAGCTCGATGCCATGCAGCCCCCGTAGGTTCGGCAGTTCCGTGTGCGGGCGGTATTCCCCGATAAATTGGAGGGTCAAACCGCTGCCATCTTCGGGGGCATGGATGGCACAGGCGTCCGGCCCCTTGTTCTGGAACAGGAGCAGCTCCGTTCCCTCACACAGCCACAGCTCCTCCAGCCCGGTCATGTCCAGCATCAGCTTTCTGATGCTGGTGCCTCGCAGATCAAGTGTCCTCTGACCGTGGTTCAGCAAAGTCACTTCATCAACAAAGGGGGTTTCCCGCAAAAACTCCAGCAGATCCGGGTGCCACCGCTCGCAAATGAGGTCGGAGAGACAGGGCAGCGCCCTTAGTTCCAGCGCCGAGTCGAATGGCTCGTGCTGTCCATGATCCGATGGCTGCTGACCTTCACCGGGATACCGCCGATTTCCGTCACCCCGTCGCTCTCCGCGGCCTCCTTGAAGGCCCGCCGCCGCTCCTCCGGGATGGCCTGCCACCGGATCTGGAGGTACACATCATAGCCGTCACTCCAGCCTCCATAGGAGCGGCAGGCTGGTCGGTGAAGGACGGAAGTGTGCCCACCAGCTTATACTGGGGCGGGACCTCCAACGGTACCCGCAGCAGATGGAGGTCGCGGGACCAGTACATGAAGTCCTTGTAGAGTGGGCGGAGATGAGGCAGTTCCTCCGCAGTCAGAGGGGCGTCGCCCACCCAATCCAGAGAGAGGATCACCGCCCAGGGCTGCTTACTCACCGAGTCCGGCGGCGCAATATATGCCACCTGGCAGGCGGTGTAGCGTTTCAGATATTGGTTGTAGACGGTATAGACCTCTCCGGCGGTGGCTTTCATGGTATCACGCTCCTCTCGTCAGTTCTTTTCCAGATAGAATCCCCATACGCAGTTGGAGAACTCCCCGGCAGCAAAGCGGTGAATCTGCCCGTTGATCTCCACCTGCCAGACCTCGAAGGTATGGTCTTGATGATAGATCGGGTCTTTGACTTTTACTCGCTTGCCGGTGGTTTGCCAGTCGTAGTCAAAGATGTTCACACCGAACAATTTGCATTGACCGTCCGGGCCAAAGGTTTCATATTCCCAAGCCATGTGATGCCTCACAATTCCGTGCGCTGCCAGCCGTTCAGCCGCTCCTGCACCGCATCAATCTTCCAGCCTTCGCCCACACGCTTCATAAGAAAGCGGCGGTCAAAGCCGATGTTTTTCTCCCTGGTGTAGATGTAGAGCTTGTTTTTGGTGATCTGCTCTGCGTCAAGGAATTCTTCCCCGTTGTAGGTGCCCTGGGCGCTGTATGAGAGGCCCAGAGGTCGATAGCCCGGACGGGGCTTTTCGTTCACATACTTCTCCCAGATCGCCAGCAGGCGGGGCACCGCCTCAGCATCTTCAAACCCGGCCTGCTCCATATACTGCTCCCATTCTGTCATTTCGGCAAAAAAAGCGGACAAGATTCTGCGACATTCCGCCGCCGCCTGTTCATCCAGCTGGACGGGCTTTTTGGCCTTTTCCCGCTGGAGCCGGGAGAAGTGTTCCATCTGCTCCTTGGCAAATTGCACATGGGCCACCGGCTTGATATAGTTGTTGCCGGCGATGGCCAGCAGGCCCTCGTATGTCACAGCGGTATGGTCAATCTGGATGTGGGAGAGTTTGGAGATGGAGGCTGCCTGGAGCAGACCGGCATCATCCAGCCCGGTGCGGTTAAGGGTCAAAAAGATCCAGCTTGCAGCCTTGCAAGGCGGACAGGCCCCTGCCGTGAATGGCGGAATTGCCGTCCAACAGCAGATAGCGTAGCTTTGGCATAGCGGAAAAGACGGGGAAACAGGCGTCAGTGAGCGCGCCGTCCTCCACACCGAAATTCACCATGCTTTTGTGCCCGGCAAAGGGGGCAAGCAGTTCATCCGTCGCCGGATAATCTTTCACATGGAATCCCACCAGGCTGTAACCGGCCAGCCGCTCCATGAGTTCCATGGTCAGCTCCGGAATTTCAAATTTCTTTTCTCCGTCTAAGGTCAGGACACCGTTTTCCCAGTCCGCTGTCCGCGCCCGTTTTGGTAATTCCATAGCGTGCCTCCTTATTCCTGCTCTTTGTAACTGGCTTCAATGTCGATGAAGCGCACATACACGGCGCAGACTTCGCCCTTGGCGTCATAGCCGAAGTAGACGGGATAGTAACCGTCACCCCAGCCGGAAGCGAAGATGGGCAGGTTGCAGTCCGTGTCCGGCACCGTCCAGTTGAGCCAGTCGCCGTAGTCCCCCTGATATTTTGGGTGGGCTTGGGCGTTTTCCTCCAGTAAGTCACAGAACAAGTCGTTGTAGGGGTCGATGTCCGGGTCCTCCTCCAGCCGCTTGGCCCAGTAGGTCTTGAAGGCCGCCTGGGTCTGGATGTCCGCAATACACCCCATCCCGCATCCACGCCGAAACCGAAGTAGTCGTCATCTCCCAGCGCCGTGTCCAACTCCTCGTTGCCCACCATGCCCAGCTCATAGCGGACAGGCTTCTTCTGAGAAACCTCCACCTTGACGCAGGCGTAGCGGTCGCCGTATTGTTCGCTGGGTACCACGCAGATTTTCACGGGATAAGTTCCGGCGGGGATCGTTTGAAGGAACGGCAGAGTGTCCTCCAGTTCCACCAGCGGATCACAGGCGAAGATCTGCCGGTGGGGAAATGGACGGCGCCGATGTCCAGTACATCCACCGCCATGTTCCCAATCACTTTCTCTGTGAAATGGGCCTCCAAGTCATCTTTACAGGTCAGTTTATCCTTGATTGCTTCGTATTTGTTCAGCCATTCAGTTGTAGGCATATCAGTTTCCTCCTGTTGATTCTGTTTCTTGATGTACAGACTCTTTGAGCCATCCCAGTAGCAGTTCACACACCGGCCATCCTGAAAATGATGGCCACAATTCGGGTAGCCATAGAGAATATGGGCACATTCCGGGCACAGCCCCATCATCTGTGAGGAGCCTTTGAAAAACAGGCTGCCGCACTCATCACTAAGGGCCAGTTCTTTTTCTGCCATAGGGCTCACCAGTCCCGTTCCCGGATGGCCTCCTCGGTGTCAATAGGGATGCCAAACCACTCCAGAATGTAGGCCACGGTTGCCGCGATACATTCCCGTGCCACCGTTTCGATCTCGCTGTCGTGCTCGTCAAACTCCTCCTGGAGATCATTGATGCCGCAGACCGCCTCGTCCAGTGTTTCCTGCACCACTTCGGTGTCGGTTTCGCCGCTTTCCAGCAGGTCGATGACCTTCTGAAGCTCGTCCTTTACCTTGTCTACCAAAAAAGCAGGATAGTAATTGTCCTGATACATCTCGTCCAGCAGTTTGTAATTGGGGTCAAATGCTTTCATCGTGATTTCTCCTTTCTCATTCAAACATCAACCGTATGATTCGGTCAGGCTTCCGTCGTCCTCGTGAAATATACACTGATACAGAGGCTCACGCTGGGTTGCTTTGCGGAACCGCTCCAGAACCGGAGCCAGCGGCTCACCGTTAGGGATGCCGAGGGCATCAGACACCTGTTGCAAGCTGTCCATATCCATATCTTCCAAGTTACAGTTGCGCTGTCTCTGCCCATACTCCTCCAATGTTTTGGAATCTACATACTGCTTTGTGTCACAGCAGTCGTGCCAGCAGATACAGCTCACAAGCAGGGAAAAGAGGTCGTCCATGCTCTCGGCCAGACGGCCTGCCTCCCTTCGCTGCTGTAATATCCAATGGAGCCATCTTCCAACAGGTGGTATTCTCCGCCGGAGCCATCTCTGGCAAAGGCCATGCCGGGCAGGGAAAAGGTGCATCGGCCTTCTGCGTCATCCCGCGGGGATAACTCATCCAGCAGGAAGAAGTCAAACAGCGAATCAAATTCATCCGCCAAATCAGGGTTTTCATGTAATATCTTCAAATAGTCCATAGCCGTTTTCCTCCGTTTACGGTTCTTGGGTCATTTTGCGAAGCTGTTCCAGCCACAGCGTTTCTTCCATTATCTCATCATTTTGGTAAAAATGGTCTTTGTCGCGGGCCAGATGATCGGCAAGCGGAGCCGCATCCACAGGAGTGCAGACTGTGAAACTGTCCCGATCCGCCCCCTTGATCTCCCGGTTGAGGTAGTACACCCGCTTGGCATCGCGGGAATACCAGTGCCCAAGCAGCTCCCAGGAAGTCAGCTCTGCTTTTGGAAGCTGTTTGCCGTAGGCATAGATCCGCTTCTCATCTCTGGCAAATAGGTATCACCCAACGAGCGGAAAGAGGAAACTTCCGCGCCCTTGATGATCTTCACCTTGCCGTCTCCGTTGTGGAAGTAGACCTGTCGGCTGTCCTTTGCATATCCCTGGGGCGCACCCGAATCGTTCTGGCCGTTGTCTAATACCTGGAAGGCTGCCAGCTCTACATCTGGTATTCTCCCGCTGGTGGTGTAGACAGCTGTTTTATCCATCGCGTAGGCATAGTTTAACACCCGAAACGACGCCGGGTCTGCTCCACGCAGGCGAATCCCGCTGAGAAAGCAGGCCGTAGAGGATTTTCCCCAGTAATGCCAACAGCAGAAGTCTTTGGGCGCAATACCCTTCAACAAGCCGTTTTCATATAGACCGGAGAAATAGACCGCTCCATCCCGAAGGAAAAATTCGTTGTCCACCGGCTCTGTGTTGGTGAGCGGTTGGAGCATTTCTCCGTGCTCGGCTGTGATGCTCAACTCAATCTCATTGTCGCTGTAAACTAAGTAGAGTTCATGAGGGTCCTTTCTATCGAAATGCAGTTCAATGTCACAATATTTGAGAATCAAAGGTTTCCCGTCGCTTCTCATGGTGGAAACGGCATCGGGATTCCCGAAGATTTCTATGACCTCATCCTGCGACATTCCGAATTTCAGCGGTAAAATGTCCCGTGGATTCTGCAATATTTGATTGCGCCAAATCGTAAAGTCCTGTTTCATAGTTTTTCGTCCAGTGCCTCCACAGTTTTCATGGCAGCGGAATCAATTTGCACTGCCGCAGTTCCCGTTCGATCAGGGCAAACACATCTGGAAAGCACTCAATCTCATCCTGATACTCATATTTCGCATACAGTTTCCCATACTCCGAGATCCAAACCTCTGCCGGGTAGTAGTAGCCGATGTGACCGATGGCTGGCACTTCTGACCAGCTGCCTGCTCGATCTCCGCCAGCTCACAGCCGGACATATCCCGGAAATAGGCGTCCTCCAAATGGTTTTTAATTCCGTTGACCAGGTAAGGGAACAGAGCAAACTCAAAGTCAGCCGCCCATTTCAGCTTTTTCTGCGCCAGGTACCACTCGTAGCACAGGCCGAAATATTTGCGGTAAAACCGCTGGGTGGTCTTCATCATCGGGACGCCATGATCGGCGTAATACTTCTCCGCAATGGAAATATCCACACTGCGGCCTTCCTGCCATCCGGCGTACTCCATCAGCTGCTTGACCTTGCTGCCCAGGTCGCCAGAGATAGGGATGCGTTCTTTGATCATTCAATTCACCTCCTGTCTGCTGCGAATCAAAGTTCATTTGGATACCCGATCTTGTCCAGGCCCGCCTTGATTTCTTCCCATTCATTGCGCTTGGGGTTCAGTGCAGCGACCAGTTCTTTTGTTACCGGCCCCCCATCAGCAAGCTGGCGCACAGCTCCAAAGGCAGGTCTGCTGGGTAAAACCACTTTCCATACTTCACATAGGTCTGTGGATTGCATCAATCGTGGGGAGCAAATCCTTGGATGCATCCTCGCCGTCCATGGGATTGCAGTTCCAGGTGGTGCCATCTTCCGTCCAGACGCAGAAGGTGCTTTTCATCTTTTTGACTTCACGGCTGCTCATGAGTTTTTGCAAAGCAGGGGGCATCCCATCTGTCAGGTCTTCGATACGGGGAAGTTTTTCCTCCCAGTCGTAGAGTTCAGAATCCACGCCGTTAATCACGCAGCCTTCGGGCGCGAATAGGACAATCATACTCTGGTCGCTACCATCGGTGGCAAAGAATGCCTCCTTGCCTTTTCGCCATGCGGGGTTGTATGTATAGTGGCGGATGAAGCTCCATTCCTCCTCCACCATGATGATGTCCAAAGCCGCCAGCCCTTTGCAGAAGTTTTTCAGGCGCTCCGCATTGGGAAGGCCAGATAAATCTTTTGTGGAAATCATGTGGTTATCCTCCTGTTTTTCATCACCACAGCCGGTCGATCTGGGTATATATCATATTCGGTTCTCTGTCCATAAAACTGGTCAATGCGTCGGTGGGTTCTGTAAGCGGCATCACATTCAAAATGTCCAGCACATAATACCAGATCCCTGTGTCCCAGTCTCGAAACCTCCCATTGCAGATAGCCCGACCATAATCACCAGGAATCAAATCCAGTGCCAGCTCATTGAGGGGCTGTTTTTGCCCGGTCTTATCATAGGTATATCGCTCCGGCATCGCACCAATATGCCAATCATAGCGGTAACGCACCTGGATTCCGGACTCCTGCTGAATCAGTTCAAAAGAGTGAACCCGCATTGTGCCATTAAGCTTCCATTCCATCAGCCTGCGACAGTCCTTATTGATCTGAAATCCATCGGGCCTCTGTAGGATAGATACAAAGTGTGTAGGCAGGCCAAAGGAATAATAAGAGAAGAAGTCTTTCGGCAGCCGCATCGCTCTGGGATACTGGTTTCGCTGTGCGGCGGCGTTTCCTCCCCGGCAGTCTTTATACCATTGCAGGCGGATCTGCTGGATCAGAAGTGTGGGCAGATATTTTCTCTTTTCGTTCCTCAGCTCTCATGTGTAATACAGAAAATATCCTTGTTCAAATCAAAGTAGATTACCAGCAGCTCGTCTGTGATCTCCGGGTTGAAGGACAGATCCATGATGAACACTTGTTGATCCATTTCGTCATCCACCAGACTACCAAACCGCTTGAGTTTCAAAAAGTCCACCATCTCGGCAAAGGACAGCTTGGATGGGTCGGTTCCCGGAAAAAGTTCCGCCGCAATATCCGGGCCTACATCGTCCCGGTGGAACTCCATGAAAAATGTCACAACGCTATGGTAGCGGCTATCCTCGTCCGCCAGTGCTGCTTTGATGGCGGCTTTGGCCGTCTCCGCCAATTTCTCCGCCTCATCCAGCATTTCTCCCACCGCATCCATGGCAGCAGGATCGCCGGTCAGTTCTTCCTCTACATCGAAGATAAAGGGTAGTCCCGATTCCCCGGGAAAGTTGAAGATTTCCTCGCCGGGTGTATATGTAAAATCAATGCGTTTACAGTTCAGCTTCATAATGTTATCCTCCTGTTATCTGGTTGCGGTACTCCTTCTCCAGCGCGGTGTACCACCGTTTCAGCATGGTTTCCAGACTGGTTTTTCCTTTGCAATCTGTAAAAACGAGGAACTTCTGCATCAGTCTGGGGAATAGATATTTGCCTGCTTCTGTCAGATTCTGATTGATATAGACCATCCGCAGGATACGGCCCTGCCGGTCCAGAGGGTCCTTTTTCAGCAGTTCCTTTTCAAAGCAGAAGCGCAGGAATACCACATTCTCGTCGTAGAAGTCCTCCACCACAGCCGCGCCGATGCTGGTGTAGGTGATGTCGTACACCAAACGGCTCCAATCAAATTTCTCGGCATAGAGAAGTTTCAGCGCCTTCGCCCAATGTTCCTCCGGGATCACCAGCATCCTGTGCTGGGCGGTGCTGGAGTAGCCGTGGCAGACGGGTTCCGGCTGCCCCAGCAGTTCACTCACACTGTCGGCGTAGACGAAGCACAACTCCTCGTCGAACAGACCACCGATAAAGTTACCATTGCAGTACAGCATATAATTCTTGGACTTGGCCGGAGAATAAGAGAGGTTATATTCCTGGGAGTCCAGGCTTTTATGTACCTTGTTCAGAAAGTCTATGGATGTCATGGTCTTGCTCCTTATTCCTCAAACTCACCCTCGATCATCCCGTTCAGATATCGTCCGGGATCTGCGATGAAGTCATCCCATTTGGCCAGAGGGTGGAATTCCTCATGCTCGATGTCCAGATACCACAGTTTTTTGTCCCTGGGGCTCCACAGCAGCAGATAGTCGCTGTAGTTGTCCATCTGCACCATCAGGGAGAGCAGCTTCTTCCGTTTCCAGGTCATCTCCTGCACATCCATGAAGGAGTAGAGCTCCGCCCACTTCACCCATTCCTGATCCGGGAACTCCAGCCGCAGGGGGCCGGTCTTCAAGTATTCCACCAGCTTGGCAGGCAGCTTGTAGGGCATAAGCTGCCGGATCTTTTCCTGCTTGTTGTGCCATTCCTCCGGCTCCAGGGCTTTCAGGTAGTCGGCCATCTCCTGATTCTTGTTCTGCACCGCCACGGTGTAAGGCCGGTCGCCGTATTTGTCAGCAATGGTGATGTCGGCTCCTTGCTCAATGAGCCAGCGCACCATGGGGAGATTCTTATGCCGAGCCGCTTCGGTGACAGCGGTGGGGGCGTTCGGAAACACCATGTCCGGCTTGTGGTAATTGATGTCTGCCCCTTTTTCCAGAAGCAGCCGGGCAAGTTTGGTGTTGCCCTCGGACACAGCGGCCCGGAATGCCTCGCCGCCAAACTTGTCCACTGTGATCCCAGCTTGCTCCAGCACCTGGATATTCTCCGCTCGCTGTCCCCAGCGTACTTCCTGGAAGGCCCGCTCTTTCTGCTTCGAGCTGAGTTTTGCGGCCTGTCCAGCAAAGAGCGCCACCACCTCCGGCCCACAACAGCGGGCGGCGGTGAGCAGCAGGGGCTGTTCCTCTGCCAGACCGGGATCAGCTCCATGCTCCAGCAGGAAGTGGATCATGGGCACATCATTCCGAAAAACCGCGATCTCCAATGGCATCAGCTTGATGTATTCGCTGAGCTGGATGGGAACATCTAAATCCAGACCGCCTTGTAGCAACGCCTCCAACTTGGGAGTGTCATGGTCACAGATGGCAGCAGCCGTTTCCGGAAGGGTCTCCCAGCGGCCAATATATGCAATTTGGTACATAAGGCACCTGCTTTCGTTGTTGTTTCACTTTATAGGGAACGGTTCGGCCCAGCACCCGGCCCTTGCCAACGGCATTGGCTCCCTCATAGATCAAAAATTCCGCATTGTTTTCCAGCGGGGCATAGTCAATGGTATCTGGATATAGGGGTTGGGCATTTCCCAAAGCTGGTGTATCAAATGTACACTCGGTTCCGTCCAGAAAGCATACACCCAAATATTCTGTAGTTCCTGTGACCACAAAATGGGGACAATACTTTCCGCTGACCAGGCTGGGTGGTATTTTTCGTTTGCCGCTCCAGAAGATGACCTCCACATGGAGCACCGCCCGGTTTTCATCTGTCCCGATCACGCTGTCGCCCTCCTTTATCCCGTCATCTGGCTGCGGTATACTCAGGCCAGCTCTGCGTCCAGGATCTGGACTGGTTTTCCTTTCTCGTTCACATAGTAAAGGGCGATATAGTCGATGCCGTCCCGCTTGGCCTGCTCCCACGGCATCCGTTCACCGTTGATCAGTTCCACGGTATCCGCCTCATCCGGTTCAAAGTTCTCTTTTTCGTCCTCATAGTCAATGCTGTACCCCAGCTCCAGCACCAACTTGGAGGCGGGGATCTCATACCGCTTGAGGGGGCGGTGCTCCAGCTCGGATGGATCATGTTCATCGCAGAACATATTGTCGTAGCCATGCCGTCCACCGTCAAAGATGACGAACTCCTCGCCGCTCTCCGGGTCACGGGCTGTCACCAGTCCGTGGGCCTCGTCGCTATCTATGATATAGGATTGGGGTTCTCCTTTCACCGTGAGCAGATCTCCGTAATACCAAACCTCCAGCAGTTCATTGCCGGTGGTGGAACAAAGTATCACGGTGGGCAAACGCTTCTCCGCCCATTCTTTCACATGACCGATGAGCCAGGTGGGATATTTCTCAGTCATCATAGTCTTTCTCCTCCTATTTCAATTTCAGCACAAATCCCCAGATACTCACCACAATCAAGAGGACACCCAGCAGAAAGAAAACCACACGCCGGTATCCTCTGCTGTGTCGATGGGCATCCCGCGTACCAGTGGGGTCGCAGAGCCAGTTCCAGTTGCGGATCGCTCCAATTAAAATCACGGCCCCGATGAGCACCGAGGCAATATACCAATGCTCTTGCAAAAATGCTGTGACCTGTTCGCTGTTCATTCTACTTCCTCCTCACGCAAATACCTGCTGGTATTTCTCTTTCAGTTCCTTGGGCGCCGTCTTGATGACCTTGCTGCCGCCGTTTTCAGAGGCTGTGCCCCAGATGGCCCAGAGCACATCACGCCACAGGTAGGCCAGCGCCCTTTTGTTGCTGCCGGATTCTTCCGACAGGTAATATTCCAGATGCCCCTTGATCTCCAGTAGCGCATCCAGGCTCTCCTCATTGGCGATCAGGGTGCGGAACTCCTTTGCGGGCTTCAGATTCTGCATGGACTGGACACCGTGGACCAGCACCGGCAGGGACTGAGCAGTAAACCCGTACTTCTTAAAAAAGGTGTGAATAAACTTTTCTTGCAAAGAGGAGTGCTCGTCATCACAGCGATCCAGGTAATCGCACACCAGCCGCCACCACTTCGGCCCTTCCAGTCCCAGGGCAAACACGGCAAAGGTGCCAGGCATGGCGCAGGACTCATCAGAGAGGTTGTTGTACCACTCGTCCTCCTGCATGGCCAGCCGAGCATAATTCTCCATCCGGACATGGAGACGGGGATACCGCACCGCACAGGCAAAAAGCTGATGGACACCCTTCTTGGGCAGGCCGGGGATGGGCAGGTAGATCTTCTCTGGTCCGCGAAACTCGATGGAGTAGCTGCGGGGGAACTCCGGCTGCTCCAAAATCTCAATCAGATAGCTGAGAGCCTCCTCACAGGCCCCCTCGCCGCAGTCCTTGGCGGTAATGCGGATGGTGGCGAAAGCGTCGTTAGCCGAGGCGGTCAGGTGCTTTGTTTTCCGCTTTTGGATATTAGGCGGCAATTTGCCGCTACCATTGGTTTTCAGTTCCTTTACCATGTCAGGACGAATCTGGGAAACCAGGCCAAGGATGTGTTCAGTGGTGAGGGATTCAAAACTCTGCCCATACACCGTATGGCAGATCGCCACATAGCAGGCAAAGCGCAGCAGACCTTCATCCACATCCTCCGGATGCAATTCTGGCAGTACTGTACAGGGCGGGAAGACGGTAAAGCCATCATCCCGCTCTCCCACAAGGAAGAACCGCTCCTGCACCTGCTTTTCTATGTACTTCTCCAATGTATAGCGGATCTCTTCCCAGCCAACCAGCCGCCGCATGGCATCGCATAGGGAAACAGCAACATCGCAGGGAAATTCCTTCAACGGCAGACCGGTCAGATACCGCTCCAGCAGTTGATCGGTAAGAAACGGTGTCCCGTTGTGATTTCGCACTACGGTCGGGTAGGCGGAGTGATTTTCACGGGCGGTGCCATTCAGCACATCCTGAATGCAGAGATCCGCCTCTGCCAGCACCTCCGGGGAGGTGTCCGGCTTGTGGATCAGATAGTAGCGGTCATGTACGCCGTCACGCTTTGGTAAGCTCATGGCAAGGTCTCCTCTCAGGTCTGCTGGTGCTGCATGGATACGATCTGGCAGTCCGAGCAGAACTCCACATAGAGCGTGCCCTCCGCACAGTCAAACACCGTATCCCACTGGATTTGGGCCAGATACTTCATGGGCTTGCCGCAGTGAGGACAGGTAGTATATTCCGCGTCCTGCACCCAATTGGCAAAGCCGCCGATGGTATTCACATCCTGGCAGGCCGCACCGTAAAACAGGGGCACAGGCGCTTCGCCCAGCACAAAGGGATTTTCCGTGAGGGCCTTGTACTCCTCGGGACTGACATAGCAATCCGTTTTCTCCGCCCCGTCAAAGAGCTCGGAGGGAAAGACTTCCACGCCG
>ENA-OQCN01001263-OQCN01001263.1-human-gut-metagenome-genome-assembly--contig:-NODE-1263-length-12757-cov-2.010135_pt1 | contig 12757 bp, 18 predicted proteins | sample MGYA00242497_ERZ504576 | MGnify/ENA primary metagenome ERZ504576 (study PRJEB26092, sample SAMD00036296) | human gut metagenome | host: Homo sapiens | study: EMG produced TPA metagenomics assembly of...
CAGTGATACAGCACCTCCGGGATATGGCAGATCTTCTTCGCAGCCTCCGTACAACGGAAGATGAAATCATAATCCTGTGCCCCGTCATACTCTCTGCGGAACCCGCCCACCTGACGGATCAGACTGGTTCTCACCACGAAGAAATGTGTAATATAATTATTGGATCTTAACAGATCCACATTAAAATCCGGTTTGAAATGTGGCTGAAAATGTTCGCTCAGATCCGTCGTTACTTTATCTTCATCCGAATAAAAGACATCCGGCTCTTCTCTGCTCTGATTCAGTGCTTCCACGATCCGGTACAGTGCCTGTGGTGCCAGCAGATCGTCATGGTCAAGCAGACCGGTATATTCTCCGGCTGCCATCTCCATCGCTGCATTCGTATTTTCCGCGATTCCGAGATTTTCTTTCAGATTCTCCACTTTTACTCTGGCATCTTTCGAGGTGTATTCCCGGAGTACTTCCGACATCGCTGCATCCTCGGGGCTTGCATTGGCGATACACAGTTCCCAGTTTGTATATGTCTGCACCTCCAGTGATTCTATCATTCCCGCAGGAATTTCGCCGATGTTTTATATGCCGGGACAACCACACTGATCAGTGGCTGTTTTTTCCACTGTTTCCTTCTTTGCCCTTCCAGTTCTTTTTCCGAAGGTTTGTGATTCTCAAACCATGGACCATAAGGCACTTCTTCCGGCTCCATCCGCTCACACAGACGCACCCAGAACTCTTTCGGTCCGTAATGTTTCAGATAGCGGATTCCCTTTTTTATCGTATACGGTTTTATCTTTTTGAGATAACGCATCCAGTTTCCTGAACTCATCGATACTCCTTTCTGTTGCCTCTTATCTGCTTTCGTAACTGTCCAGTGTCTTCCCGGTTAACAGTTTCTACCTCTGAATAGCTACCTGTCTTCTATCGTCTCATACTCCGGAAATTCTTTCAGCGCTTTTACCACTTCCGCTGCTTCTTCCAGGGACAGACTGTAGTACATCGGCAAACGACACAGCCGTTCGCTCTCTTTTGTCGTGTAAACATCCTCGCCATGGAACCGTCCAAACTTCTTTCCGGCTGTTGCAGAGTGCAGTGGAACATAATGGAAAACACTCAGGATCCCACGCTCTTTCAGATAAGCCAGAAGCTTTGTACGCACCCTCAGATCTTTTACTTTGATGTAATACATGTGGGCATTGTGTGTGGCATACTCCGGAATATACGGGCGTTCCAGCACCCCTTTGTCTTCCAGTTCTTTCAGTTCTTCGTGATAGAAGTTCCAGATGGACAATCTCTTATCATTGATCTTGTCTGCCTCTTCCAGCTGCGCCCACAGATAAGCGGCATTCATATCGCTTGGCAGATAGGACGATCCATAGCCCACCCAGGTATATTTATCAATCTGTCCACGGAAATACTGGCTGCGGTTTGTTCCCTTTTCACGTAAGATTTCTGCAGGTTCCAGGTATCTGTCATCCTGAAAGAGAATCGCACCGCCCTCTCCCATGGAATAATTCTTTGTCTCATGGAAGCTGTAGCAGCCAAAATCACCGATTGTTCCCAGTGCTTTTCCTTTATAAAAAGCATTCACTCCCTGCGCGGCATCTTCCACCACTTTCAGGTTATATTTTTTCGCAATTGCCATGATCTCATCCATTGCACAGCTGACGCCTGCATAATGAACCGGCACGATTGCTTTGGTCTTTTCTGTAATTGCTTCCTCAATTTTTGTCTCATCAATGTTCATGGTATCCGGACGGATGTCCACAAACACGCAGGTGGCTCCCCGTAAAACAAAAGCATCCGCGGTGGATACAAAGGTATACGACGGCATGATCACTTCATCTCCCGGCTGAATATCCGCCAGAAACGCTGCCATCTCCAGTGCATGGGTACAGGAAGTTGTCAGCAATACGTTTTTTGTCTGAAACCTTTCCTTCATCCACTGGGAACATTTTTTGGTAAATGGACCGTCTCCGCAGATCATACCGTTTTTTTCTACGGCTTCTTTAATATACTCTGTTTCTTTTCCCACAAACGGTGGGCGGTTAAAACTGATTCTCACTCTTCTCACTCCTGTTATTGTTTTGCTTTGATATCGGATTGTTCCGTACTTTTGACTCTTGTATCATCTCACATCGTATAAATCAAAATTCCTGCTATGATCAGCAGGTTTCCCACAAGTTTTCCTTTTGTGATCTTTTCGTTCAAGATCACTCTTGAAAAGATCAGAACAAATACATACGCAGCCGTATCGATCACCGGTCCAAACCGCATATCTACTTTTGTATAACACCAGGTGTTCAGAAGCAATACGCCGAAAAAGATCCCGTACGCCACGATCACCCGCCAGTTCAGATATTCCAGCAGCGGATTGCTGTATTTTTATTGGCACTCTGTTTTAAGAGTACCTGGGAGATGGCAGTAAAAAATGTGCCTGCCAGCATCAGTAACATAAACATTCTATTCATAGCGCTGCACCACCCATACGCCGGTGAGAACTACCAGGATACCGATAATATTCCGTACCGACAGATTTTCATGAAAGATCACCACTGCCCAGATCTGCGACCACAACAGGTACACACTCTTGTTGGCATACGCAGTGGACAGGGAAAACTTCTTTATCACCTGCTGCCATGCAATGGCATAGATTCCGCAGTTTCCGATCATCAGTGCCAAGAACACATAAAGCCAGATACTTCCCAGCCCGTGCCGGTTATACTGCACAGATGCCATCTTGGAAAATACGCTGGTCAGGGAAAACAGCAGAATATTCAGGTGAAGCTGTATGTAATTCTTTACTTTTTCCATTGTTTTTTCCTTTTTATTTTTTGTATATCGTCTTTACGAGCGATACCATATCATCTTATTATACCATTCTTATACTTTCGCTTCAAGAATACTTTTCTATTGCAATTTACACTTACAATCGACTTGGGTCCACTGGCAATTATTGATATGCATTACAGGCAAAAAAGTGCCTCGTAACAGGCACTTTTTCTTATTGTTCCATATGTTGTTTTTCTCTTTGTTTGATCTTCCGTAACAGCCAGAACCAGAGTGCGCCGATTTCAATCAGATAACTCACTGCCAGAGAAATACTTCCGCCCTGCATTCCATATTGCTGTATCAGCAAATACGCACCAAAATAGCTGACCGGAAGTATGATCACATTGCATATAACCAGTCCTTTGATTTCTCTTACTACCGTAAGCAGTGCACATAAAAACCACACGATGGCAGTCAGAATCGTACAGCCTATAAGTGGAAACAGCAGATCTTCATGCGCTGCCACCTCATCCCCGTACAAAAGTTCCAGCCCCCAGTGTCCGAAGATCTTTCCTCCTCCCAGAGCGACAACACTGATCAGCAAAATTGCTGCCATACATTTGCGAAAGGTTTTCCAGAAATCCCGGATATTTCCACTGCTGTACTGTTCGGCAAACAGCGTAATAAACGGGTTAAATACATAGGATGCTCCCATCTGAACGATCATTGTGGGTGCTGCAACTGATCCATAGATACCGAGTGCTGCACCTCCCAGAATTTTTTCCATGACCAGACGCGGGATCGTCGGAATGACCGATGACATAGTCTGGTAACATAACAGCGGAAAGCATTCCGCCATCAGTGTTATATTTTTTTTCTCTTTCAGATGGATCTTTATGGTATCCAGCTTCTTTGCCCGTGGAATATCATAGAAAAAGATCACCAGCCAGGAAACCAGTGCCATAGCAAGAATGGCTGCCAGCAGATTCTGTGTCACTGCCAGTACCGCCACAAATCCCGCAAATGAAAGGATTCCTTTCACCATCCAGGACTTTCCGATCCAGTCCATCCGCCATTTTTTCTGACAGATTCCGGCATAGACATCATAGAACGCTTCCGCCATCTTAAACAGACAGTATGCAACGATACACAGACTCGATCCGTAGCTGTATCCGGCAATCAGTGCATAACCTACGCAGACCAGGAATGAAAGGATACATATGATCAGACGGCTGCTCACATAGATACCGGAGGTGTATTTTTCTTTCATGTCCGATACCTGATAATTGCGGATACCCTGCATAGCGATGCTGTAAATACATTGTTAACCGACATGGCAAGGGTAAGGATTCCCGGCTGTTTCCACTCCGGACAGCCGGACCACCAGTACACTGATCAGCCACTGTGTGATCAGATATACCATACTTCCCGCCGAGTTCCAGATAATACTCTTTTGTATTGATACTTTTTTTTCTTCCATTTTTTTCCTTCTTGTTCAGCCTACCAGTTTTGCCAGAAGTTTCAGTCCGTGCACCCGGAGTGCACACACAAAGATCCACGGTCCGATCTTTTGTACCGCCGGAAGCTGGTGAAAATATCCCACTTTTATGTAGGGATTTTTATAGCATCGCGGGAAACAGGTTTCCATGATTTCCTGTACTTCCCGGCACATCCCGTCCTTCACCTCTTTGCGGCATCCTCTTCCCGTATCAAACAACAGACTCGTCATGATCCTGCTGATAAAAAATTCCAGTTTCAGTGGATCCATCGGATGCTCTTTATCTGTACAGAATGCAATGGCATCCCGCAATTCTCCAAAAGGCAGCTGCCACATCTCCAGTTTCCGGTTTTGATCGTCGAAGTTGTCGACTGAGGATTCGCACGGTAATAATATTCTCCGTCCTCAATGGTCTGAATGTTGGCGGCAACGGCTTCCAGTTTTAAAATCAGCGGAATGTCCTCACAGATCACACCTTCCCGGAAACGGATCTTCCAGGTGTCAAACAACTGTCTTCGAACCAGACGGTTACAGCAAAGATACGACGGAATCCGAATCCCTTTTTCCTGATAATTGATCTCATACTTCTGAATGATCTCGCCCTGCTCCGTCACCTTGGTATAATTACACATGACCATATCTGACTTCTGCTCTATAGCGGTATCATACATTTTCTTCAGAAAATCTTGTCCTATGTAATCGTCACTGTCCACAAACGCCACGAACTCTCCGGATGCCATCGCCAGTGCATGGTTTCGCGCCGCTGACTGTCCCTGATTTTCCTGATAGATTGCATGAATCTTATCCGGATAATTTTTCTCATATTCTTTCAGTATATCAGCCGAGTGATCTTTACTTCCGTCATCTACCGCAAGGATCTCAATTTTCTCAAGGGACTGCTGTAAGATTGAATCCAGGCATCTGCGAAGATAGCGTTCTGCATTATAGACCGGAACAATCACCGATACTCTGATAGTTTCTTTATTTTCCAAATGTCATTACCTCTTCTCCCGGAAACTGAATCTCTACAGGCATATGATTTACCCTGTCTTTTTCATCCGGAAGTTTCATATAATCTCCGTAGCATCTGGTAAGGATGGCATCATATCCACATGGAATCTTCACGGTGATATCCTCAAACGGCACCTCTACCAGCTGTTCCATCTCTTTTTTCTCAATAATCCATTTTTTTGCGTCTGCTGCAACGTTGTCATCCGGGAACTTCCTTTCTCCGGTTTCTTCATAAATGCCTGATTGCACTTTTTCCAGACCATCTTGGCAGAAATCCCGCAAAGATGCATTCCCCCATGCAGAATATGCCAGATGGATCGCATCACAAAATCCTTTGCCGGTCCGTACTGACCGATCTGCGGCTCTTTGACTTTATATATACTCAAAATCATCCCCCATCGTACCGCCCGGTTTAGCTGTTTTTCCATCTCTTCTTCATCATCAGAAATCTCATCATACGGAAAGATATCAATATAGAACCCGGTAACGCTTCCCGCCTTTGCAGACTGTTTTCCACAAAACGAGTGCGATTCATGCGTAGTTTTGCAAAATACAGATGATATTCCGGATCCGTATCCACAGTCTGAAGAAAATACTCTTCCCCGCATTCTTTCTGTGCAATCTGAAGGAATCTCTCATAGTCTTCTCTCGGCATTCCCACATCAATATCATCGTCCCAGGGAATAAATCCTTTATGCCGCACCGTTCCGAGAAGTGTCCCGAACGCCACAAAATAACGCAGATGGTATTTTTCGCAGATTTCGATATATTTGCATAAAATCTGTTTTTCCACATCCTTGATTCGATTCAATATTTCCGTATCGTATTCTCTGTACTGCAAAACTGTTCCTCCCCACTTTTTTCTGCGTTGATCTTGCACCATTATATCTGTTGTAAAATCCATTGTCAAGGCGAGCCGTTTCCCCGGAAAACCTTGAAATAAAGGATTGAAAATGATATGATGAAGCACAGAACACAACCCTTTAAGAAAGGAAATACAAGATACTATGAGTTTATATTCTGTTGTTGTTCCGGTCTATAATTCGGAACATACCTTAACGGAACTTTATACACGTCTCGAGAAAGTCTTCCGTGAAACCGTGCAGGAACCCTTTGAACTGATCCTTGTGGATGATGGTTCCAAAGACCGATCCTACCAGATCATGGAAGAACTTCGACAGAAAGATCCCCGTGTGAAGATCATCCAGATGGCTAGAAACTTCGGACAGCATCCGGCTCTTCTGTGTGGATTCTCTCATGCGGAGGGAGATTTCATCATTACCATGGATGATGATCTTCAGCATCCCCCGGAAGAGATCCCGAAGCTGATCAACACCATCAGAGAGCGGGACGATGTGGATGTCATCATCGCCAGCTATGAAGGCAGAAAGCACGGACATCCGCCGTCTCGGAACCAAAGTTTCTGTCTGGGCCACCTCCAAAATGCTTGGAAAAGACCCGAATCTGCAGATCACCAGTTTTCGTCTGATCCGCCGTTTCCTCGTGGAAGCCATGTTGCAGACAAACACCTATCTTCCGCAGATCGGCAATCTTCTGGTGTTAAGTTCCAACCGTATCATCAATGTACCGGTGCATCATGATGCAAGAGCCTACGGAAAAAGCGGTTATTCTTTCCGCCGTCTGGTCAGAGACCTGCTTTACGATATCACTTCCCACTCAGCATTCCCGCTGCTTTTAGTACGTGATCTCGGCATCTGCAGTTTTCTGGTCAGTGTGGCACTTGGAATCTTTTTCCTGATCCGCTATTTCCTCTACGGTATTTCCGTGGAAGGCTGGACTTCCCTGATGCTCGTACTGCTGGCATTTTTCGGTATCACCCTGCTTTCCATTGGAATCATGGGGATTTATCTAATGAATATTCTGAACGAATCCAAGAAAATGCCGCATTATGTCATCCGTAGAAAAGATGTCTGACAGGAGGATTGTATGAAACAGGAAATTGGAGGATATCTGGAACTGGAAGTTTTCCACGGGAAAGAATACTATCCTGATCTTGTAAAAGTGAATCTTGGGCGTACAGCCTCTGCTGGCTGCTGGAATCCCGGAAGATTGAAACGCTCTATCTTCCGTTTTTCCTTTGTGACTCCGTAATTGATACCTGCTTGAGGCAGGGAATCCACGTGAACTTCTATTCGCTGAATGAGGATCTTACGCCGGCTCTTTCTCCCGACCTTTCCCTTCATCCAGGAGAATACCTCTATCTGGTCAATTATTACGGGCAGCTGACGGATGAAAAGATTCTTTATTATAAAAAATACTATAAAAATATTATCGTGGATCACACCCACGCCTTTTTTCAGCATCCGCTTCCCGGCGTGGATACTCTGTATTCCTGTCGCAAATTTTTCGGGCTGAGTGACGGTGCCTATCTTTCCACAGATGCCACGCTCACTACCGGAAAAGAGCAGGATGTCTCTGCGGAACGTATGGGACATATTCTCGGCCGTTTCGAAAAAGATGCCGGAACGTATTATCAGAAAATGTTAGACAACGCTGCGACCTATCATCATATGAAGATTCTCACTATGTCCCGCCTGACACAGAATCTGTTAAAAGCCATCGACTACGAACAGATCCGTCAGAAACGGAATGAAAATTACAGATTTCTGAAAGAACTGCTTCCCTCCGATTCACCTTTTACCCGCGTGACACCGGACGGACCCTTCGCCTATCCTTATTATCATAAAAACGGAATTGCACTGCGGAAAGCCCTGGCGAAAGAAAAAATCTTTGTTCCAACCAACTGGTCCAACGTGATCCGGGACTGTGCACCCGAATCTTACGAATATCAGTGGGCGGCAGACATTCTCCCGCTCCCCTGCGACCAGCGTTACGGAAACGAAGAGATGCAGCGGATCGCAGACGTGATCCATGCACTGGAACCTTAGAACTGTCTGAAAAATCATTTCCGCAATCTGCAAGCCCCAGTTTGCGAAAAGCCTTTTTCAGACACGCTCTAGAAGAAAGGATTATTATGAATAAACGTTTACTGATTCTCGGAACTCGGGGAATTTGAACAGCTGGTGCAGAAAGCCAGAGCCCGGGGCATCTATACCATCGTTTGTGACGGATACCCGGACGGTCCGGCACGTGCCTTTGCAGACGAATCTTATGTGATCCCGGTTACCGATACGGACCGGATTGCCGCCCTTTGTAAAGAAAAACAGGTGGACGGAATTCTCACCTCGTTTTCCGATCTTCTGCTGGAATGTATGGTGAAGATTTCCGCAAAAGCAGGTCTTCCCTGCTATCTGAACCCGGAACAGCTTCCCTGGTATCGTGACAAATCCGCCACCCGGGGACTGCTCGAAGAACTCGGTCTTCCCTCCCCTGGTTTTGCAAAAATCCCCACTTCCGGATTGACTCCGGAGCTGATCGCTCACCTGCATTTTCCTCTGGTGACAAAACCACTGGATAAATACGGCTCCCGCGGCATCTATGTGGTACACAATCTTGAAGAACTGAAACAGGCAATCACTGAGACCGCTTCTTTCACCGATCTTCCTGAGATTCTCGTAGAAGAATATAACGACGGTTACGAATTCAATATGATGACCTGGGTACATAAAGGAAAAGTCCATGTAATCAGCATCGCAGATCGCGAAAAGACGGACATCGGACCGGTGAGATCCCGATCAGCACCCGAAATGTCTATCCATCCTGCCTGTATGAACAGGTGGTTACTCCGGCAACCGATCTTTTACAGTGCTACGCCGACAAAACCGGGCAGAAAGAGGGGGCGTTATCCATGCAGTTTTTCTGGAAACCGGAAAACGGCATCCAGGTCTGTGAGATTGCAGCCCGATTCTTCGGCTACGAACACGAACTGACCGATATGGTATACGGGTTCTCCATCGAGGATCTGCTGTTAAATTACCTGTATGATGTTCCTGCACTGGAACAGATGCTGGATCAGCACGATCCACGAAAACCGATTTGCCACGGAGCTGTCCTGTATTTTCAAGGACGCCTGTTACAGATCCGTGATCTTTCTGTTCCGCAGAAACTGGCATCTCATTCTGCGGTAAAACCATGGATTTTTATCACGAAGGAGAAGCTGTCATTGCCCACGGACCGAATCCTTATGTGGCACTGTACTATATCTCCTGTCCGTCCAGAAAAAAACTAGATCAGGTTACCAATGAATTTTTCGCTTCTATGACCACCCCGTCTTTGGATGGAAAGAAGTCCTTTATCGTAACCAGATGCCTGACTATCCAAAAACAAAATAAGCACAAAATGAGCTTATACAGAAATCATTTTCCTGTATAAGCTCATTTTTTATAGTTATTTTTAATAAGCCGCCCGATATACCAGCACATACGTCAGCAATACAGAAATTGCTGCTGTCCCCTGTCCGATCCTGCAGATCCATATGCTTATTTTTTCATTTCTGATCAGTTTTTCACTCCAGTTTTCATATCCCAGTGTCACAAAATAGAAAAATGGAAGCGCCATCGGCATGATATAGCGTCCCTGCGCCTGAAAATCACTTGCATAAGCATAATACACCAGCAATCCAACCGGTATCACCATAGCTCCCACCATACAGATATGCATCCAGTTTCTCATATTCCACCATCTGTTTTTTCTCCATATCTCAGTGATAAGAATTCCATCTGCATCGGCTTTTTTCTCTTTTTTTACAAATTCCGTGGTCAGACAAAATTCCCGACGCAGTCTCCAGCTGTTTCCAAGAATTCCCACTGCAAACACGATCAGATACACTTTACTCCACAGATATGGCATAAAAATATCAAGATGTCCGAACGTTCCCACAAAGCTTACCAGTACCGTAACCAGCCAGTTATGCTGCCATTCTCCAGGTACCCACCATATCATATCCAGAACACTCATTCCCATATTTACCGGAAGCACCCGATTGGAGGGTTTTAACTCATCGATCGCGTATTTTTCCGCATAGATGGAAGAGGTTTTCATTCCCAGAAAATCTCCGTCATACAAGATTCCGCTCCGGATAAACCACCATCCGGCCACAAGAAAGACGATTCCCAGCATCAGGCAGCCTTTCTTCAGCAGCTGCTGCCAGTCCCATTTCTGTTCTCCACACTTCATCATGCACTGCAAAACAATACGGCGCTCATCAGAAGATATCCATATGCGTTGTAATAAGACAACATACACAATCCCATGGCAATTCCCATCTGTACACAGACTTTCAGGTCCAGCCTTCCTTACACGCCCTGCACCAGCAGTACAGGATCCAGGCTGTCGTAAAAAGTGCCAGTCCATCCGTATTGATATAAGAAAACAGAAAACAGGTTCCCGGAAGAAAGCACACCAGAACTGCAAACAGCCTTCCTGTCTCTTTTTTCCGAAATAACAGTTCTCCTATCTTCCAGGTAAACCATGCCATTCCGCATCCCAGAAGGACATTCACCATACGCGCCGCAATCACCGTAGCCCGAAAACTGTCCGTAAATACCTGCACAACCTTTGCAAATACTGCTCCTGCCATATAAGGAAGAATTGGATTAAACGCATAGGAGATGCCCCAGTTGGCATTCCGTATCTCCGGATCCCGTCCATCCGGCAAGGTTCCATGCTTTACAATAAATTCGACGATCTGGTAGCGCATACTTTCATCCGGTGAGGCATCGAACGGTGCCGCCAGCGCCCAGGAAAGATAAAATACAAAAACCAGAAGTACAAAAATCCATATTGCATATTCTTTTTTCACTGTTTTTACTGTTTTTTTCATTCCATCACCCTTTATGCCTGAAAATAACCAGTTTGCTTGCCACATAATTCAAGATGATTACAAGTACATTTGCCGCACATTTAATCAGTACGTCATTGAATCCGCACAGATCAGCAAAAATAAACATACATGCCCAGTCCAGTATTCCCGTAGCCAGACGACAGGAGAAAAATGAAACTATCTCTTTCCCTATTTCTTCCCTTGCACTGGCTTCGCTGTGAAATACCCATTTTCTGTTAGTAAGATATGCAAACAGAACCGATAAAATCCATGCAAGTACAGTACTCACCATAACCGATAAACCAAACGGATGCGCAAAGATCCAATAGCTCACAATATTAACAAGCGTTGTCAGAACGCCGAAGACACCGTACGGAATAATGTCTTTGTACTTGTCCCATAGCTTTTCTATATTCATCTTTTCCACCTTTCTTTTAAAAAAGCAGGTACATTTCCACCATGCACCCGCTTTTTGGTTGTTTATAATCGTTTCAGTGAAAAATCCTGGCTGTCCAGGGTCAGGTTTGGATTATAGAACGGATCGCCGTTCTTCAGAATATCGGGCCAGCGTTTCTCAAACGTAGCAATCTCCTGATTGAATCTTGCCACTTTCTCCGGAGTATCTTCCAGTCCTCGGGATTTGGATTCGTAATGATACAGTTCCGCATATGGATTGTACACGATCAGATATCCTGCCTGTCGAAGTTTCATACAGAAATCAATATCGTTAAATGCCACCTGCAGTTCTTCACTCAAACCACCGACTTTCTCAAACGCTTCCCGTTTTACCATCATACAAGCTGCAGTCACCGCACTGTAATCCTGTGCACAGATGATCCGGTGGCAGTATCCGGTAAATCCACGCTTTTGTTGTACGAAACAGTGTCCGGCGATTCCACCGAAACCGATGACCACGCCGGCATGCTGGATCGTATCATCTTCATAATACAGTCTCGCACCCACAGCACCCACATCTTCTCTGGTACAGTAACCAAGCAGTTCCTCCAAACAATCGTCATTGATGATCTCGGTATCGTTGTTTAGGAGCAGGAAATACTCTCCTTTGGCATACTGCACACCGAAATTATTGATGGCAGAATAATTAAAGTGCCCTTTATAATACACCACATGCACTTTCGGATTAACCGCTTCAAGCTGCTCGTAATATGCAAAAGTTTCTTTTTCTTCGCTGTTGTTCTCCACGATAATATATTCATAATTGGTATATGTGGATTTTGCTTCGATCGAATCGATACACCGTTTCAGATCATCAATATGATCTTTATTCGGAATAATGATCGAGATCAGTGGGTCATAATCCCGCAGGAATTTTGTCCGGTAGAGTCCCAAAAACTCTCCCTTGCTCACTTCCACTTTTACACCGATCCGGTCATAATGCGCCTGCACCGCCCGTTGTCCCGCATCAAAGGCATACAGCTTGCTCTCCGGATTCTCCGATGTAGAATCTTCATGCAGCGCCAGTGATACAGGATCTTCGGAATATGATGGATCTTTTCCGCTCCCGCATGTTCCACACAGCGGAAGATAAAGTCATAATCCTGTGCTCCGTCAAACTCTCTGCGTAACATTCCGACCTCATCAATCAACGTTTTCTTCGCCACAAACAAATGGCAGATATAATTGACCGTACACAGCAGATCCACGTTATAATCCGGTTTGAAATGTGGCTGGAAGAACTTGTGTCCATCCATCGTCATCTTATCTTCATCCGAATATAG
>ENA-OQCN01001264-OQCN01001264.1-human-gut-metagenome-genome-assembly--contig:-NODE-1264-length-12756-cov-4.808378_pt1 | contig 12756 bp, 13 predicted proteins | sample MGYA00242497_ERZ504576 | MGnify/ENA primary metagenome ERZ504576 (study PRJEB26092, sample SAMD00036296) | human gut metagenome | host: Homo sapiens | study: EMG produced TPA metagenomics assembly of...
GAACTGCTAGAAAACAGATATGGGTCTTAGCTCAGCTGGGAGAGCATCTGCCTTACAAGCAGAGGGTCGCAGGTTCGAGCCCTGTAGGCCCATACTTCTAAAAATATAGTATGGCGAGATAGCTCAGTTGGCTAGAGCACGCGGTTCATACCCGCGGTGTCGAGGGTTCGAATCCCCCTCTCGCTACGAAAGAGAGAGCTCCTGCGAAAGCAGGGGCTTTTGTTGTTTTACGTTCGGAGGGGGCTGCCAGTGGCGGGCCCTGCAGATTACAATACCATGGAAAATGACAGGGAGGCGCTTATGAAATTATTCCACTTATCCGATCTCCACATCGGAAAGCGAGTCAATGAATTTTCGATGATCGAGGATCAGAAGTACATTTTGTCGCAGATTCTGCATACTGCAAAAAGAGAGAGACCAGATGGTGTACTGCTTTCCGGAGATATTTACGACAGTACGATTCCAAGTGCAGAAGCGGTTCAGGTTTTTGACGCGTTTCTGACAGAGCTTTCCACCAATCGGATTCCCACTTTTATTATCAGTGGAAACCATGATTCCGCCGAGCGTCTGGCATTTGGATCCAGCCTGATGGGAAAAAGCGGGATCTATTTTTCAAAGGTATACAATGGAACGATAGAGAAAATTCCGCTGCAGGATGCGTATGGCACGGTGTGGATTCATCTGCTTCCGTTTTTACGGCCTGCGGTGGTGCGTCATGCCCTGCCGGAGCGTGCGGAAGAAGTAATGTGTACAGCGGATGCAGTTCGGATTGCACTGGAACAGGATTTGGTTGATGAACAGGATCGAAATGTGATTCTGGCCCACCAGTTCGTAACCGGGGCAAAACGATGTGATGCAGAAGAACTGCAGGTTGGCGACTTGGATCAGATTCCGGCAGAATTGTTTGAAAAGTTTGATTATGCTGCACTGGGGCACATCCACAGCCCACAGAAGGTGGAAAGAGACACGGTTCGCTATTGCGGTTCGCCGCTGAAATATTCTTTTTCGGAAGCAGGACAGGAAAAAACGATTACGGTGATCAAATTAAAAGAAAAAGGAACGGTGGAGCTTAGAACAATTCCATTAAAGCCCTTGCACGATCTCAGGAAAATCCAGGGGACGTATCTGGAAGTCACGGCAAAAAGATTTTATGAGAACAGCGACTGCGAGGATTACCTTCTGGTGACGTTGACGGATGAAGAAGATGTGCCGGATGGAATGGCAAAACTCCGAACGATCTATCCGAACCTGATGCGCCTGGAGTACGATAACAAAAGAACCCGGTCTGCTGCAGACATTGGCACGGCGGAACGAGTGGAGGAAAAATCAGAACTGGAACTGTTCCGGGAATTTTATGAATTACAGAATAATCAGAGCATGACCGCACAGCAGGAAGCGCTGGTGGAAGAATTGTTACGGGGGATGAAGGGATGAAACCAAAGAAATTAGTCATCAGTGCATTCGGACCGTATGCGGACCGGATGGAACTTGATTTTGATCGGCTGGGCGGCGGTCTGTATCTGATTACGGGGGACACCGGCGCTGGAAAAACAACGATTTTTGATGCCATCACGTTTGCGCTTTACGGGGAAGCGAGCGGTGAAATCCGGAAAGGCGAAATGTTCCGCAGTAAGTATGCAAAACCGGAGGTGCGTACCTTCGTAGAGCTTACGTTTACGTATCAGGGAAAGGACTATACGGTAAAGAGAAACCCGGAATATCTGCGCCCGAAGGACCGCGGACAGGGCATGACGATGGAGAAAGCGAATGCAGAACTGATTTTTCCGGATGAGCGGCAGCCGGTTACGAAAACTTCGGAAGTGACAAAGAAAGTGACAGAACTTCTCGGGCTGGATCAGCGTCAGTTCCGACAGATTGCGATGATTGCGCAGGGAGATTTCCAGAAGCTTCTGCTGACAGGAACAGCGGATCGGAGTGAAATTCCGGAAAATGTTTCACACAGAGATTTATCAGGAGCTGCAGAAGCGCCTGCGGGAAGCAGCAAAGGAGCGCTGGAAAATATACGATGAAAAGAAACGCAGCATCAGCAGTATCTGGACAATGTTGTCTGCCCGGAAGAGGCAGAATGGAAAAAAGAGTTTGACCGGCTGAAGAAAAATAAATTCGACGGCCAGGTTATGCGCGGTATGGAACTGCTTGCACGCTGCATCGAATGGGACGATGAGAAATTAAAGGCGCTGCAAGACGAGCAGAGTACGCTAAATGAAGAGATCGAAAAGAAAAACCAGCTTTTGGGAAAAATAAAAGAGCGACAGACGAGACAAAAAGAGAAAGAGCAGAAAGAAAAAGAATGGGAGACTCTGCTTCCGAAGGAAGAAGAAAAGAAAAAGAGAAGTGAGCAGGCAGAGAAAGAGGCGGAGATTTGTAAGCAGTTGGAAGAGCAGATTCGGGAAGAAAAAGTGTGTCTGGAACTGCTGCGAAAAGTGCAGCAGGAGCAAAGTGCAATGACACAGCTGCAAAAGGAACTGCAGGCAGCAACAGAAGCAAAAGAACAGCTTCAGACAGAGCAGGAGCGTGCAAAAAAAGTCCTGGAACAGAAGAAAGCACGGGAAGAACGTCTCTCTGATGCGGAGGTGAAACTTGCACGGACGGAACAAAAAGAAGCGTATGCCGCAGAGCAGATACAGCAGATGGAAGCATACTGCGAGACAATTGCAGGCGCAGTCAAAGAGGAAACGGCAAACAAAGAAGAGGAAAGCGTTCTTTGTAAAAAAATAAAAGAAACAGAGGAGACAGCGGCCAGGGCAGCCGAAGAGGCAGAAAGGCTGGCCGGGCAGGATCAGGTCTGCGAAAAACTGCTGGATGAAAAGAAAAATCTGGAACAGAAAATCCACACTTTAGAAGAAACGAAAAAACAGCTGGAGAGAACGACGGCTGAAAGGACGCAGATTGCCGCGCAGGTGACACAACTGCGAAAGGAAGAAGAGAACTTACAGGCGGATATCGCGACAACGGCAGAATATCTGGCCGAAAGAGACGGAGCCGCGCTGCTGCAGGAAAAATACCACCAGAAGCTGGAAACGCTGGAAAATCTGCTGGAAAGCTGGGAGCAGGGACGCAAAGAACTGGAAGAAAAGCAAGGTGCATACCAGCGTGAAATCAAAAAGAGAGATGCTTTACGGGAAACATATCAGGCGATGGAATCTTTATTTCTGGATGCACAGGCGGGAATTCTGGCAGAAAAACTGACAGAGGGAGAACCATGCCCGGTCTGCGGCGCTATTCATCATCCGCAGCCTGCCAGACGAGCAGAACATACGCCAGATAAAGAAACGCTGGATCACAAGAAAGAAGAACTTCGGATGCAGGAGGAAGCGGCTGCGGGACAAAGCGAGGCTGCGGGCAGCTGCCGCAGACAGGTAAAGGAAAAACGTGCACAGCTAACGGAATGGCTGTTAAGAGAACTGCCCGAGAGTCAGAAAGAACACGAACAGAAGCGACTTTCACAGATGCCGGATGTTTTATTTCAACAGGAAGCGGTCGAGAAGGCAGAGCAGCTTCGGAAGGAAGAAGAAACACAGAAAGTACGTCAGATGGAATATGCGGAACTGGAAAAAAGACAGACAGAACGGCAGAAAAGACTGGAAAGCATAAAAAAGACCATTGCAGCGGAACAGACACAGCTTGGCCGGGCAGAAGGAACCAAAAGAGCACTGGAAGAACAGTTGGAAAAAGAAATTGCGGAGGCGCAAAAAACGACTGCTTTTATGGAGAAAAAGAATCCTGCGCAAAGAAAGGGTCCGGGGGAGAGCGAGGACAGAAACTCCCTGGCTGATCAGATTGCCAGGTGATTTCCTTCCGGAAAAACAGACAGAAACAGTGTGAGGGAGAGATTGCTGCCACGCGGGCAAAGGTGAGCCGCCGTGCAGAATGTATCGCACGGCAGAAAAAAGCGGAAGCTGAGCGGAAAGAGGATCATGAGCGGCTGCAGAAGGTGCGGAGCCGTCTTGAAGTACTGCAAAGCGATCGGAAGAGATGGAAGGAACAAGAAGAGAAACTGCTGGAAAATCTGGAAGAGCAGAGAGCGATCTGGGCAGAACAGGATCAGCAGAAAACAGGAGCGAAATCCGAAGGCAGGCCTGGAGATGGGAAGGAGCAGCTGAAGGATCTGGTAAGTGCAGAAACGGTGAAAAAACAGATAAATGAATTTACGGGATCGGAAATCGCAGAAAAACTTGCAGATGCGGAAAGAGAACTGTGGATTCGGTCTGTATGGGAACAGCACTGGCTGAAACAAAAGCGAAAAGAACTGACAGAACAGAAACAATGTATCTTGCAGAACAGGAGGAACTGAAAAAGATCCGACAGGAAATCCAGGAAGAAACACAGAAAACGGAGCAAAGAGAACAGGAAATTCGCAAAAAAGAGCTGCGGGAAACGGAACAAAAGGCTGAAAGAAAAGCACTGCTGGAAAAGATCCGGGAAAAAGAGGCGCAGCTTGCGGGAAAAGAAGAAACAGAACTTCTGGAACATATTGCAGCCTGGGAAGCACAGAAAGAACGGCTGGAAGAAGCACAGAAAACAGCAAAAGAGGAACTGGATGCCATACAGAAAAAACTGACGGAAGTACAGGCGGCGCTTACGGCGATTCAGGCGTTAGAAACAGCGGATTCACAGGAACAGCCGCTCCCGTCAGAAATAGAATTACAGGAAGATTTAAGGGGACTTTCCGAACAGAAACAGGTTCTGGATCAGCGTTATAACGAGCAGTATCACGCGGCAAATACGAATCAGAACACATATGATGCCATTCGGAATCAGCAAAGTCAGATGCAGACCGTGGAAGAAGAGTACAAATGGGTCAATGCGCTTGCGGATACCGCATGTGGAAATGTGAGCGGAAAGCAAAAGATTGAACTGGAAACGTATGTGCAGATGGCGTATTTTGACCGGATTCTGCGAAAAGCCAATGTGCGTTTCCTGACGATGAGCCAGGGACAGTATGAGCTGAAACGGCAGGAAGACGGCACGAATAAGAAAGAAAAAGCCGGATTGGAACTGAATGTGATTGACCATTATAACGGAACGGAGCGGAGTGTCCGCACGCTCTCCGGCGGCGAATCGTTTCAGGCATCGCTTTCGCTGGCACTTGGCCTGTCAGATGAAATTCAGTCGTATGCAGGAGGAATCCGGTTAGATTCCATGTTTGTGGACGAAGGTTTTGGTTCTCTCGATGAAGAGTCCCTGAATCAGGCGGTGAAAGCACTGGAAGGTCTGGCGGATGGAAACTGTCTGGTCGGAATTATTTCTCATGTGCCCAAGTTAAAAGAGCGGATTGAGAAAAAATCATTGTGACGAAAAATCGAAGCCGGGATGGTGTAGGAAGCCGGGCAGTGATCGAGTAGACCACACAGGAGATGATTGGGATTCGAGAGAATTCCTTGTCAGAAAGTACGGAAAATGCTATAATGGATCCGTTGGGCAAAAAAAGTTGAATGAACAGAGCAAATCCGGCGAATCATGCCGGCTGCCATAGAATGGAGGAAACAAATGAAAACATCAGATTTTTATTATGATCTGCCAAAAGAACTGATTGCACAGGATCCATTGGAAGACCGCAGCGCTTCCCGCCTGATGCATCTGGATAAAACGACAGGTGAATATAAGCATGGTCATTTCCGTGATATTCTGCAGTATCTGAAACCAGGCGACTGTCTGGTTATCAATGATACGAAGGTAATTCCGGCGCGTCTTTATGGTTCCAAGGTCGGAACGGATGCGGCAATTGAGATTCTTCTTTTAAAGAGAAAAGAAAATGACATCTGGGAAACGCTGGTAAAACCGGGCAAAAAATGCAAGGTCGGAACCGTAATATCCTTTGGAGACGGAATTCTGACAGGCGAAGTAGTCGATATCGTGGATGAAGGAAACCGCCTGATCCAGTTCCACTATGAAGGCATTTTTGAAGAAATTCTGGATCAGCTTGGTGAAATGCCGCTGCCGCCGTATATCACACACAAACTGCAGGACAAGAACCGCTACCAGACGGTATACGCGAAACACGAGGGAAGCGCAGCCGCTCCGACCGCAGGACTGCACTTTACAAAAGAGCTTCTGCAGCAGGTACAGGATGCCGGTGTAAAGATCGCCCATGTAACCCTGCATGTCGGCCTTGGCACCTTCCGTCCGGTGAAAGTGGAGGATGTCACCCAGCATCACATGCACTCTGAGTTCTATGTGGTAGAAGAAGATCAGGCAAAACTGATCAACGATACGAAAGCAGCAGGCGGCCGTGTGATCGCAGTCGGAACAACGAGCTGCCGTACTCTGGAGTCGGCAACCGGCGAGGACGGCATTTTAAAAGCCGGAAGCGGCTGGACCGAGATCTTTATCTATCCGGGTTACCGCTTCAAGATGATCGACGGACTGATCACCAATTTCCATCTGCCGGAGTCCACACTGGTGATGCTGGTATCGGCACTGGCTGGAAAAGAGCATATTATGGCAGCTTATGAAGAGGCTGTAAGAGAAAAATACCGCTTTTTCTCCTTCGGCGATGCATGATGATTGAATAAAAAATTCGTTTATGACAAAAATACGATGCTGAAAGAAAACGACCATATAGGAACACCCGCGAAGCCCTATATGGTCGCTTTTTGTCCAGCGAATCTTCTAAATCTTTCTTTTTCCCTGCCGAAAAACAGAAGATTTTATTAAGGTTTCTGAAAACGAGCGGAACTGGGTTGTGTCAGGGAATGTTTTTGCGTATACTGATACGTGTTTGAGACAAGGGAGGACGGATTTTGAAGAGAGACGAGAGAAGAAAGTTTCCATACTATGGTATCCTGCCGCTAATTCTGACGCTGACAGCGAATTTTATCGCTTATTTTGGAACGCGGCCGTTTACCAGTTCGTGGAAACATTACAATATAGAAACGGTGCTGGACCAGCAGATCCCGGTGATCCCGTGGACGATCGTGATTTATTTTGGCTGTTATCTGGTCTGGATTGTAAATTATCTGATTGCCGCAAGCAGAGAGAAAGAATTTGTCTGGCGGTTCTTTGCAGCAGATGTTCTGGCGCGGCTTGTCTGTATGGCATTTTATCTGCTGCTGCCGACAACGAACGTAAGGCCGTCGATCCCGGAACAGGGATTCTGGAATCAGATGCTTGCCTTGCTCTACCAGATGGATGCGGCGGACAATTTGTTCCCATCGATTCACTGCCTGAACAGCTGGTTCTGCTATATCGCAGTCCGTGGAAGACGGGAGATTCCGCGCTGGTATCAGCGGTTCTCTTTCTGGGCGGCACTTGCCGTGTTTGTCTCTACGCTGACAACAAAGCAGCATGTGATTGCAGATGTGATTGGCGGAGCGCTTCTGGCAGAAGTGACGTGGCAGATCGCGGGACGCACGCATCTTGGTGCATGGTATGGCATGATATTGGAACGAAGGAGGTGGAAACGCCGTGCAGAGTAAGAAAAAAATGATCGTGAATACCGTTTTTCTCGTTGTGATTTTTGCGTTGACGATATACGGTGTTTTCCACGGCGAAGACCTTGGCGCAATGATGGAAGCAATGCGGCGGGCAGATGTGCGGTGGCTGTTGCCGGGACTGTTCTGTGTCGTGTTTTTTATCTGGGGAGAATCGATCATCATCTGGTACATGATGCATTCCTTCCAGATTCCGGTGAAGAAGCGGACATGTTTTCTGTTTTCTTCCGTCGGATTCTTTTTCAGCTGTATCACACCGTCCGCAAGCGGCGGCCAGCCGATGCAGCTCTACTATATGAAAAAGGAGAAAATATCTCTTCCGGTATCAACGGTGATTCTGATGATCGTCACGATCACCTACAAAGCGGTGCTGGTCGTGGTGGGACTTGGGCTTGTTCTGTTCGGACAGGGCTTCCTGCACCGGTATCTGACGGAAATCCTTCCGGTTTTCTATCTGGGAATCGGTCTGAATGTCTTCTGTGTCACAGCCATGCTTATTCTGGTTTTTCATCCGGCGCTTGCGCGGACAATTCTGGTTTTGGGACTGAAAATCGTGGAAAAACTGCATTTGATGAAACGAAAAGAAAGCCGCCTGAAAAAACTGGAAGCTTCCATGGAAGTCTACCAGAATACGGCAGCGTATCTTGGCACCCACAAAATGGTGCTGGTCAATGTCCTTGCGATTACCTTTGCACAGAGGTTTGCTTTGTTTGCAGCAACATGGTTTGTATACCGCGCCTTCCATTTATCAGGCATTTCCTTTATCACCATTGTGCTGCTGCAGGCGGTCATTTCCGTATCGGTTGACATGCTGCCGCTTCCGGGAGGATGGGAATCAGCGAGACACTGTTTCTAAAAATTTTCCCGCCGGTCTTTGGAAGCACGCTGCTTCTTCCGGCAATGGTGCTTTCCAGAGGGCTCGGCTACTACGGGGAACTGCTGGTGAGTGCAGTCTTTACCATCGTCGCACAGCTTACGATCGGGAATACGAAAAGAGAAAAAAGAGGGGGAACTACATATGATAGGGTTCTATGATTATACCGTAATATTAACATATATCAGCTTTGCATCGTCCATCAGCGGCATTTTTCTTGCAACGCGGGGGCACTTTAACTGGGCGATTTTTTGTCTTGCTTTTTCCGGACTGTGCGATATGTTCGATGGAAAATTGCGCGGACGAAGAAAAACAGGACCGAAGATGAAAAGCGGTTCGGCATTCAGATCGATTCGCTCTGCGATGTGGTCTGTTTCGGCGTCTTTCCGATCGTGCTCTGCTATGAGCTTGGCATGACACATTTTTACAGCATTCCGATTCTTATTTTCTACGGTCTTGCGGGCGTGATCCGTCTGGGATATTTTAACGTGATGGAAGAGAAGCGTCAGAATGAAACTTCGGAGAACCGGAAATATTACCAGGGACTGCCGATTACCTCGATGTCAGTAGCTCTGCCGCTGCTGTTCGTCTTTGCACCGCTCTGCCGCGGATACTTTCTGATCTGGCTGCATCTGCTGGTGCTGGCGGTCGGCGTTCTGTTTATCACGGATTTCCGCTTCCGCAAGCCGACGAATAAAGAGCTTGCTGTGCTGGTAGCGGTCGTTGGAGTGGCTGTGCTCCGCGGACTTCTGATCTGGAAGGGAGGAAGAACGGTTTGAGACTCTGCGCTTATCCTTACCGAAAACAGGGGAAAAATTATCCAAAGCTTGATCTGATCCGCGAGGAAAATGATCTGCAGGACCGTTTTCTACACATGATGTACAGCCATGCCGCCGGAAGAGCCGCGATGCAGCCGCTGGTTCAGTCATTTGTATCTCGTGCGGCAGGCTGCTTTCTGGACAGCCGCTTATCGGTGCCGCTGGTTGCACCGTTTGTAAAGAAAAATCATATTTCACTGAAGGAATGTACCGCAAAGCAGTTTATCTCGTTCAATGATTTCTTTGTGCGGAAGCTGAAAATGGATGCACGTCCGTTTTCCAATGCGCCGCAGGATTTTATCAGCCCGTGTGATGCGCGGCTTACGGTTTATCCGATTCATGAGAACGGGAAGTTTGAGATCAAGAACACAGAATATACGCTGGAACAGCTTCTGCGCGACCGGAAGCTGGCAAAACGGTATGAGGGCGGAACGTTATTTCTGTTTCGGCTTTCCGTGGACGATTATCACCGGTATCTCTTTGTGGATGACGGCGTCTGTTCGACGGAACGGCGGATTGAGGGTGTGCTCCACACGGTCAATCCGGCGGCGAATGATTTTTGCCCGATCTATAAAGAAAATACGAGAACCTACACGCTGCTGCAGTCCGCAAATTTCGGCACACTGCTGCAGATGGAGGTCGGCGCGATGATGGTCGGAAAGATTGTCAATGAAAATGCCGGAGCGGCGAGACGTGTACAGCGCGGCGAAGAGAAAGGCTATTTTGCCTTCGGTGGTTCGACAGTGATCGTTCTGGCACAGAAGGGAAGCGCAGTGCCGGAAAAACGGATCTGGAATTATTCGCGGCTTGGAATCGAAACACGGGTACGGCAGGGAGAAACGGTTGGGACGGCCGGAAGAACAGGGTAAAAGCAAAAATGGATTGTGAGGAAATGATCTTCACAATCCATTTTTTGTTTAAACGTTTTTTATGCCTGCAGCCGTGCCAGATCCTGGTAGAATGTCGGATACGAGATATCCACACAGCCGGCGCGCAGGATTTCCGTCGGTGTCTCTGCGGCAAGCGAAGCGATTGCAAACGACATCGCAATGCGGTGGTCGAGGCGGCTGTCGATTTGGGCGCCGTGGAACGGTTTTCCGCCTCAATGATCATGCCGTCGTCCGTGCCTTCCAGGGAAACACCCATCGCGGTGAGTTCGTTTACCATGATATCAAGACGGTTCGATTCTTTGACTTTCAGCTCCTCCGCATTCCGGATCACGGTTGTACCGTTCGCTGTGGCGGCAAGAACCGCGATGATCGGGATTTCATCGATCAGGGTCGGGATCAGTTCGCCCTCGATGACGGTGCCGGAAAGAGACGGCGTATAGCGCACGAGAAGGTCTGCAACCGGTTCTCCGCCGGAGTTCTGCTCATTCAGAAGTGTGATGTCAGCACCCATGGCGCGGCAGACGCGGAGCATACCGTCGCGGGTCGGGTTGATGCCGACATTTTTCAGGAGCACCTCAGAGCCTGGAACTATCAGCGCGGCGGCGATGAAGTAGGCGGCGGAGGAAATATCTCCCGGCACACGGACGAGATTTCCATGGAGATCCGGGTCCGACAGAACCGATGCGGTCAGCCCTTCGGAGGCAACGTCGGCGCCGAAGAATTTCAGCATCAGCTCCGTATGGTTTCTGGAAAGAGCCGGTTCGGTAACGCTTGTTTTTCCGTCAGCATACAGTCCGGCAAGCAGGACACACGATTTGACCTGTGCGGATGCGACCGGCGAAAGATAGGAGATGGCGTGGAGCGGATGGCCGTTGATCGCAAGCGGCGCACAGCCGTTTTCCGGAATACTGCGGATGGAAGCGCCCATCTGGGTCAGCGGATTGATGATGCGTCCCATCGGCCGTTTCTGAATGGAGGTGTCACCGGTCAGTGTACTGGAAAAGTTCTGGCCGGAAAGAATGCCGGAGATCAGGCGTGTCGTTGTTCCGCTGTTTCCGCAGTCGAGAACGGCGGACGGAGCCGAAAGCCCGTGCAGGCCTTTTCCATGAACGAGGATGCGCTCCGGCGTGTTCTCGATCTCAATGCCCATACTGCGGAAGCAGGAGATGGTGGAGAGACAGTCGGCACCCTGTAAAAAGTTTGTGACTTCTGTGGTTCCCTCTGAAATGGCACCGAACATGACGGCGCGGTGGGAAATGGATTTATCGCCCGGCACGGAGATTTCTCCGCGCAGAGGACGTACTGCTTTCTGGAACTGCATAACGTAACTTCCTCCTGTCAAGATATACGCGCTTTTAATTGCGGATATGAATGGTATAGCCATGGTCTTTTAAGACCTTCCGGGCAAGAATGCCTGCCTGCTCTTCATAAAATTCAATGCGGAGAGCACCCTCTTCGAACTCGCGGTTATGCGTAATGCCGATATTTTTAATACTGATCTGGTTGATGGCAAGAATTGTTGTAACGGCTGCGATTCCGCCGGCTTCATCGAGCAGGTCGCAGTAAACGACGTATTCTTTCTTTGTCGGTCCATAGGAAGAATCTTCCATGGAATTCCGGTATTCGCGGGAACTTTCAAACATATTGTAGAGCTCGTGGCCTTTTTTGTTGTCAACCAGGTATTTTGCCTGGACGAGAAGGCGGATATAGGAATCCAGCACATTCGAGAGCTGCTTCTGGTTTGAGAGACAGATCTGCTGCCATACCTCCGGGGAGGAGGAAGCGATGCGGGTGATGTCCTTGAAGCCGCCTGCAGCAACGGTTTTCATCTGCTCTTCCGGTGTGTCCAGGGATGCGAGTGCATTGACCAGGGTAGCGGCAACGATATGCGGCAGATGACTGACACCTGCGGTGATGTAGTCGTGCTCTTCGTATGTTAAAACCATCGGGATCGCCTTTAAGGACTGGACAAGATCAACGAAAGCGGAAACTGTCGCGATCTCAACATCTGGTCCGGGTGTAATCATATAGTAAGCATTTTCCAGCAGGTAATCGGTGGCGCTGGAATATCCCGTCTTTTCGGAGCCTGCCATCGGATGGCCGCCGATAACTGGTGCGTCATGCCGAGGGTCTCAACCGCCTGATGGATTTCTCCTTTTACACTTCCGACGTCTGTGATGATACAGCCCGGTTTTGCGATGCCTTTTACGAACGGAAGATAGGAGATGTTGGTGCTGACAGGAGCACATAAGAAGATATAGTCACAGTCGGCAAAGCGGTCGTCCCGTTCTTCCAGCGCGATATCAATCACGCCTTCCTGAATTGCCTCTTCGATCGTCGCTTTGGTGCGGCAGTATGCCATCAGTTTATACTCCGGGTGAACCTTTCTGAGGGTTTTTGCAATGGAGCCGCCGATGAGGCCAAGGCCGATAAAGCCGATACAGATTTTTTCGGATGTATCACACATAATTCAAGTAGTCCTTTCTGACAATTTTCGTAGGTAAATCGTATAAAAGACATTGTAAAGCATCTGAAATCAAATGTCAAAGATTTCTTGCTTTAAAGCGACAAAGCATTTTTGAAAGGCAGCAATTTTGCTTGTTTTGCAAATCCGGCAGATTCCACAGAAAAGCCAGATAGAAAAGCGGAAGAAGGGCAGAATAACCAGCTAAAATACATATAAAATTTAAAAATTCAGAAATATATTGTGAAATATGAAT
>ENA-OQCN01001265-OQCN01001265.1-human-gut-metagenome-genome-assembly--contig:-NODE-1265-length-12756-cov-1.618339_pt1 | contig 12756 bp, 20 predicted proteins | sample MGYA00242497_ERZ504576 | MGnify/ENA primary metagenome ERZ504576 (study PRJEB26092, sample SAMD00036296) | human gut metagenome | host: Homo sapiens | study: EMG produced TPA metagenomics assembly of...
CCAACCGACCATAGCCGCGGTTGCGCAGTTTGCCATCGAGAAAATCAATCTCCTTGCGATGCAGCAGCAGACGACGTCGGCGATCAGGGTCGCGGTTCCACACGCCACCATGGCTATAAGGGTGAATATGCAAGCCCACGAGCCAGCACTCGCCGCCACGAATCAGCGCAAAGGTGTCAGTGATCTGACAGGCGCGCTCGCGAATCGACTTGACCTCGGTACCGCTCAGCTCAATGCCGCATTCGAACGTCTCGTCGATAAAGTACTCGTGATGCGCCGAGCGATTCTTGGAGATGAGCTTGCGTTCGCGCTTACTGGGCATCGCCGGCCTCCTTGACGCCGTCGGCTCCCTTGTCGGTGCCTGCGCGCTTTGCCTTGCGCTCGGCGTTGAGCTCGGCATCGCTCTCGCGCACCAGCTTAATGATCGCCGCACATGCCTCCTCGCCCACCAGGTCGCGGGCACGGACCGTCAGGCGCGTCGCCTCCTGCTTGTCGCCGTCGCTTGCAGCATCGGTCGCACACATGATCAGGCAGATGGCAATCTCGGCCGAAGGCGAGGTCGGCACGCCTTGCAGGCTCAGCTCGCCCATCACGTGCTCGTCGCTCTCCTCGGCGGCATCCGGATAGGCAGTATGGATCTTGTTGAGCAGGCGCGTCGTATGCGCGTCGCCAGGGGCCAAGCGCAGCGCCAGACGCGCGCAACCCACAGCCGCCGAGACGTTCTCGGTCTCGGGCTCAAGGAAATACTGGCCGAGGTTGGCATAAGCGCGGGCGGCGCACTTGCCGTCGCTCGCACGCTCCAGCACCGAGAACGAGAGCGATGCCCATTCCTGTTTGTCCTCGAGTGCGCGGAACAGCTCGGCCAAGTCCAAGCGATAGTTGCAGTTCATGGGGTCCCAACGCACAGCCTGCATCAGGGCATTGCGAGCGCTCACATAATCCTGCTGGCGAATGTAGGCAAACGCCATGTCGGAGTACAGGCGGTCAAACGGCACCTCGACCTGCACGAGCTCGCGCGGATCCTTCTCCACGCGGCGATAGGCCAAGCGCTCAAACTTGCTATCGAAGCTAAAGTATTGGCGCTTCTCCTCCGTCTTGCACTCAGCGTCGATATACTCCTCGGCGAGCTCCACCAGACGCTCCAACAGCGGCGTCGCCGTGGCCAGGTCGCCCTGCGCCAGATAGTTCTCGGCATACGTGATGTCTTGCAAGCTGATGGGCAGATCCATGGCTACTCCTCGATCTGAGCGAAACACGGCAGGCGCCGTATATACGGTCGATACACAAAACCCGGGTCTCTTGCGAGACCCGGGCGTTCATTTGTGGGTAGCCCGTACCAGATTCGACTGGTGATCTCCGCCTTGAGAGGGCGGCGTCCTAAACCGCTAGACGAACGGGCCATATGTAGCAAATGCAATGGCTGGGATGGAGGGAGTCGAACCCCCATTGACGGAACCAGAATCCGCTGTCCTGCCATTAGACGACATCCCAATGACTGCATCGCTGCGCTCGGCTGTGCCTTTGCGCAAGAAAGAAATATACGGGAAGTTCTACGGTGACGCAAGCCCCATTTTTAACTTTTTTGAAAATCGGCCAATTTGCCCCGACCCATGAAGGACCTGTGAAGCCAAACCGCATGCAAGTGCAAAATGCCGCAAGCGCACCGCAATTACCGTTGACGGATTGCTGCATTCTGGTCGCTGTCAATAGTGACACAATCAGGATGCCAATTATCGTGCGGACATCGAGGCGACATGGATGAAGAGCTTGATTACCTATGGGAAACCCTCGGCCTCGAGATAACTGCCACCCCTTGGCCAGATCGGCACAAAATTCATCCCACGCTACGCCCCGCCATCACAGTCATGCAGGCAACGTATCGCGGCGCCTCATTTTTAATGATGCGAATGGCATGGCACGCGACGCTACCCGACCTCAAGCGAGTTCAGGCAAGCCTCGTGGAGCTATCCGGTATTCCCGTCGTGATTTCGGAGACCCATTTGGAGCAACGCCAACGCGACCGTTTGCAAGCACAGCGAATCCCGTTCATCTGCTCCAACATTCAGGCATACCTGCCCTTTATGGACGAAGAGTACTGGAGCGGCAAGCCCAACAAACAGGTAAAGATCTACGACCCGCATAAGTGGGCAAAGCTTGAGTACTGACCGGAGCGAACCTGCCGGCGAAAGCGCAACCCAAAATCTACGCCCAAAACGGAACGCGCTTTCCGCAGCTGCTACAGTAGTACCTCGGTCCAGGCTGCTTCCTTAAAGCCTGGAATCGCAAAGTCATCGCCCACCAGCAGCGGGCGCTTAACCAGCATGCCGTCGGTCGCCAACAGCTCGTAACATTTCTGATCCGTCATTCCCGCGTCCAGGCGTGCCTTCAGCCAAGCTCTCGATACTTCATGCCCGACGAGTTAAAGAAGCGACGCACCGGCAGCCCCGAACGAGCAATCCAGGTCGCAAGCTCATCAGCCGTGGGATTGTCCAAAACGATATCGCGGTCGATATACTCTACCCCGTGTTCGTCCAGCCATGCCTTGGCCTTCTTACAGGTCGAGCACTTGGGATATTCAACAAACAGTACGGTCATGGGAATCCTCCGAATATAGATCGGCCAACGCGGGCACACGCCACACGAGGCGCCTTCGTATGATGGGCCAATTGTAGCCCACGGGTCACACGCTAAACGAACGTACCCCGAATCCGCGTTTGATGAACGGCAGCAGCTCCATTGCCTCGGGCGTGATATGGCCCGCAACGTTCATGCGCTCGTCACCGGGAAGATCGACCCGCGCAATCTCAAGCTCGCCTTCGTAGCGCCCATATCCGCTATTGCTCACAGCGATCGACCCCGCCTTTCGCGGCAGGCCGGCTCCGGCATCCGTCGGCACGGAATCCGGCTTATGCGTCGTACGTGACTCCTGAGACCTAAAGATGAGGACACTCGAGTCGGGCCGGTCGTGATGAATCTGCCCGCGCACATAGGCATAACCGCTCAAGCTCGCATTGCAGGTCCACGTATCCGGCGGAAACTTGAGCAAACTGCGCCCAGCCCGCATCGGAAAGATCGGGGTCGCCGACCAACACAATGTCGCAATCGGCGCCATGTGCAAGCTCAAGCATGTTGAGGGCAACCTTTGACGCGCGACCGCGCTGCGCCTCGACCGTCGCAGTCCCTCGAATACCGGCCCGCGAACGTTGCATCACCCGGCACAAAAGCCATGATTTCGAATCCAAGCGCCGCAAGACGAAGATTCGTCCGAGCAACATCTTCAAGAGCTAAACCGGTATAAGGCTTGGGGTAAAAATTGTGGCAGGCGGCAAAACGAGTCACATCGGCACCGGCCTCACGCCACGATGCGATTTCATCGGAACTCACCGTCGATGCATTGACCACAATGCGAAATACACCGGACAACTCCGCGACCCGCCGGGCGCTAAAGCCATAGTCCAAACGAAGGTATTCCAACCCCAGATCGCGCAAGTCCTCGATGTGCTCAAGCCCGAGCAAATCGCACGTGCGCGGCCCCACATCGGCAATGAGCGCAATGCCGCGGGCGGAAAGCAGCGACAGCACATGACGGACCTTATCGGCATACGCCGCTCCCCCATCCTCGGAATATGCAGTGAGGTAAACGCATAGCGCGCACCCGCCGCGGCACCACGCTCAATCGTCCGCTCAATATCCTGCAGAGGGCTGGATAGATAAATCGAAATACCCGTTTTCACGCTTCAACGCTCCTTTAAAAAAGGCCGCGGAGCAGTTAGCCCCGCCGGCACGACCGTAGCATCAAGAAATCTGCCGCGAGCCGCGAGCCCTGAGCAACACGACTCGTGACTATCAAACTACTCGCCAAAGAACTCGTTGATCTTCGTGCTCGTCGACGCCAAAGAACCATGTCAGAACAAAGCCGGCGGCATAGGCAAGCAGCATAGCGGCAACGTAGCCGAGCTGCTGGCCAGGAACGACGATCAGCAGGCCAAACAGACCGGAAACACCCTGAGAAACCGTGCCGATGTGAAGCAGCGCCGCGAGCGCACCGCCAAATCCGGCACCCAGGCAGGCCGTCACAAACGGACGGACGAGCGGCAGCGTAACGGCATACATCAGAGGCTCGCCCACGCCCAGGATACCAACGGGGATGGACTCTGCGACGTACTTCTTGAGCTTGGCGTTCTTGGTCTTAAAGTACAGCGCCAGACCGGCACCGACCTGGCCGCCGCCAGCCATCATAAGGATGGGAAGCAGGTAGTTGATGCCCTTGGTGGCGCCGTCGGGATCGTTGAGCATAGCGTGGATCGGCGTGAGCGCCTGATGCAGGCCGACGGACACCAGCGGCAAGAAGCCTGCCGACAGGATATAGCCGCCCAGAACGCCCAGCTTCTCAAAGATAAAGGTAAGGACGCTAAAGATGGCTGCCGTCAACCATGCGCCAACCGGCTGGATGACGAGCATCAGGGCAAAGGCACCGATGATGAGCACCAGCAGCGGAGACAGGAACGTATCGAGCGCGTTGGGCATGACCTTGCGAATCTGAACGCTCCATCCAGGCAAAAAATGCGCCAGCGATGAGAGCCGCGATCATACCGCCCGCGGCGGGATTGTACTGCGCATTGGTAAGCGGCAGCAGAATAGCGGTACTGGGATCGGCGGCGCCAGGCGCAAGCAGGGGCATAGCGCTGTTAGCGATACACATCATGCCGGCGATACCGCCCAGTGCAGCGGAGCCACCAAACTCGCGCGCCGCGTTATAGCCCACCAAAATAGGCAAATAGGCAAAGAGGGCCCAGCCCATGGAGCGAATGCCCTGATACCACCACTCACCTGCAAGCGCACCGGCCGTCGAGACATTAATGACGTTGCAGATACCGTTGATGAGCCAGCCGCAATAATGCCGGGAAGCAGGGCGACGAAAACATTGGAAATCTTCTTGAGGAAGGCCTGAACCGGCTTGGACTCGTACTTGGCCTTTTGCGCGGCCTTGTTTGTGGCCGCAGCGTCAACCACGCTCTCGTCAGCAACGCCTTTCGCAAGGCCGGTGAGCTGGAGAATTCCTCGAGCACCTTATTCACCTTGCCCGGACCCAGCACGATCTGCATCGTGTCGTCCTCGACCAGGCCCATCACGCCGTCGAGTGCCTTAATACCCTCCGTGTCGACGTTGTCCGTGTCTTTGACGGTCACGCGCAGGCGCGTCATGCACGCCGCGTTTGCCAGCACGTTGTCTTTACCGCCCAAAAGGTCCAGCAGCTTTTGAGCCAGCTCTTTGTTCGTCATAACTCCTCCTTGTATTGGAAATCTCGTCTGGATGTCATATAGCCTCACGATGTGCGCCTACCGCGCATCGGCATCGTTCTTCTTATCGCCACTCACCGCAGCACGGACATGGCCGCGCGCCCGCTCAAGAGCTACCGCAGCCTGTTCGGCATCGCAGTCCAGCAGTACCGAGACAATAGCGGTTTTAACGTGGCCGCCGGCATCTGCAAGTGCTTGGACAGCACGCTCGCGTGTGCAGCCGGTCGCCTCCATCACGATGTTCTGGCCGCGCACCACCAGCTTTTCGTTCGTCTGCTGTACATCGACCATCAGGTTTTGGTACACCTTGCCGATCTTGACCATGGCACTGGTCGAAATCATATTGAGAATGAGCTTTTGGACCGTTCCCGCCTTGAGCCTCGTTGAGCCGGTCAGCACCTCGGGGCCGGGCACGGGCTCTATGGCAAGATCTGCGTCTTCCCCGATCTTCGACCCCTGGTTGCAGGCGATAGCAACGGTCTTGCACCCGGTTGCCTTGGCGTACGCGAGGCCGCCCACCACATAGGGGGTACGACCGCTTGCCGCCAGGCCAACGACGAAATCCTTGGCGGAGAGTCCACGCTCCCGCAGGTCGCTCGCGCCAAGTTCCTCGCTATCCTCGGCACCTTCGACAGCCTGGTAAACGCCGTCTCGCCTCCGGCAATGAGCCCGACAATCAGATCGGGCGATACGCCAAACGTAGGCGGGCACTCCGAAGCGTCGAGCACGCCCAAACGACCGCTCGTGCCCGCGCCCATGTAAAAGACGCGTCCGCCGCGCTCGAGTGCCTCAGCAGCCCAGTCGATTGCTGTGGCAACCTGGGGCAGCACTTTTGTGACCGACTGGACGGCACGAAGATCCTCATCGTTCATCGTCGTGACGATTTGCAGCGATGTCATCGTATCGAGGTCCATTGACCTTTGATTACGCTGTTCGGTCGTGAATTTTGTTAAATCGAGCATTTCTTTCACCTCATCTTTCCTGTTTCTCGATGTAGTTTTGCTTAATGACATGCGTCGCCCGTTCGTAGTCGCTGGCAACGTAAGCAGCGTACAGGGCATCGACAACCATAAGCTGGGCCATACGCGAAGCCATGGCACCGCTGCGGACCAAGGGTTCACTCGCAGCGACGCCGAGCACGGCATCGGCCATGGTGCAAGCTTGGATGATCCATCTACTTTGGTCACGGCCACAACGGGACAGTTGTGACGTTGGGCCTCGGCGGCGCAGCCCAGCACCTCTTGCGTCAAGCCCGAGTAGCTAAAGGCGATTGCCATATCGCCCTCATGCATGTTCTTGGCACACAAGAGCTGATCATGCCAGTCGTCGTACAGATGGCACTCTTTGTCGACACGCATGAGCTTTTGCGCCAGATCGTGCGCGACCAAACGAGAGGCACCGATACCGAACAGATTGACCGCGCGTGCCCGCTTAAGATAGGCCGCACATCGCTCCAAGACGGTGTAATCGAGCGTTCGCGCCGTCGCTTCGATCGTGCGCACGTTGCTTTTCATCACCTTCCCCACGATACGTTCGACGCTGTCATCCATGGAGATGTCCTCGAGGGCAACGTCTTTCTTGTCACCCAAGAGCGCAGCTCGGCAATCAGTTCGCGCTGGAACTCCTTGTAGCCCGCAAAACCCAAGCGCTTGCAAAAGCGCAAAATGCTCGAGGGCGAGGAGAACGTGGCATCGGCAAGACCGCGGACGGACAGCCCGACCACCTCGTGCGGATGAGCGCTTACATATGCGATGACATTGCGTTCCGCCGGGCTCGCGCTGAGCTCACGCTCGCGTAGCCGCAAAAGCAATCCGTTTGCCATCTCAAACACCTCCGTTGAGAAGAATTAAAGACCAACGAACGATTCGTACCGGATATAAACAGCTTTTACGGTACATTGTGCCGCATCGTGGCGCACAAAGGGCGAGCGTTCTACCGCTCGCCCCTCAATCCGACCGCTCGGAAATACGCGCGACACAAAATAATTCAACAAGATCGCATTATCAAAAACGGGCTTGTTACCGGCTAGCGCCTCGCATGGGCGCCGATCGGCCGAGTCGCATGGCGCACCAACACCGCTGCCAGCAATACCAACAGCATGGCGGTGACATAGCCCGCAGCATCGAATCCTAAATCGATAACGTCGAAATGCCTGCCGGGAACAAAGATCTTATGTACCTGATCGCCAACGGAGCAGACGGCGCAAAAGAGCAACACGGGCACGCAACGGGAGCATACGCTCCACGGACGCCTGGAAAAGCAAACCACGACCACCGAGGCGAACAATCCGACGAAGAAAAACTCTACGGTATGGGCAACGCGACGGACGTTCGTGCCACCCACATGCGAATGGAAGCAAGTCGGCCAGACCGGACATTCGAAGCAGCCGAATCGGTGCCCCCGGTCATCCCGTTCTCGGTCTGAGCTTCACCCGCGACATCGGCAGCCTGTACGCCCGTAGCTTGACCCTCCACCACACGCGCGGTGGACTCGCTCAGCAACGACGTCTCCACCGCATTTTGCTCCGTCAGCACCCAGATGCCCGCCAGCGTTGCAGTAAACAGAACGATCGCGGTCCATCCGATTATTTGTTTTACGCGCGCCAAGGGCCTACCTCCTTTTTGAATATCAGCGAGTGTAGCCCCAAATGGCATCGTCACCGTATCAAAATTTGAATCGCAACAGGAAGCGCCAAAGCGGCGCAAACCCCTACCCCGCCTCGCGCATCCAGCGATCGAACGTCCCCACGCACACGCCCAGGCACTTTGCTGCCTGGCTGCGGGTAATATCGCCTGCCTCATAGCTATCGCGTACCAGCTCAAAACTGAGGAGGGCACGGCTTGCGAGGTCGACCGAAACGGACCCCTCGCGCCCGCGCCGCTGCAATCCCCTCCGCTTGGCGCCGATGGATATTCTCGCGCTCCACCTGCGCCACGTAGCTCAGCAGTTGCAGCACAATATCGGCAATCAGGGTATTGGTCACATCCGGCGCGCCGCTGGCCCTGGCGCGCGTGTCAAGCAATGGCATGTCCAACACCACAATGGCAACCCCGAGCTCCTTGGTAATGCGACGCCATTCCTCAAGAATCTCGGAGTAATTACGGCCAAGTCGGTCGATAGAAAGCACCACCAGCACGTCCCCGTCTCCCAGGACGTGCAGCAGCTCGCGATAGCGCGGTCGATCGAAGTCCTTGCCGCTCGCATGGTCGGCATAAATATTCGCCGAGCCCACGCCATAGGCGCCCAGCGCATCCAGCTGCCGATTAAGATTCTGATCGCGCGAACTCACCCGCGCATAACCATACACCGTCGCATCTCATCCCCGCTTTCTTGTAAACCTGCCAAAAAGGGACAGGTTTATTTTGGTAGGTTTTACCTCTCGAATAGCAGGTAAGCGGGCGGCCGAGCAGACGGCAAGGTAGCCATGATCCAAATGCGGAGGGCGGCCCCGAAAGACCGCCCTCCGCTCTCCCGCCATGAGTCGAGATTTGGCTAATGGATAAGCTTAAAGTCCAAGTGCCCACGCGTGGTATTGACGCGCGAGACCTCGATAATCACGCGCTGGCCCAGTTCATAGCGAGTCCCGTGTCGGCGCCGTCAGCGTAAGCGCATCCTCGTCGAACTCGAACACTCGTTGTCCAGCCGTCTTGATCGAAACCAAGCCTTCGACCTGCGTCAGGTCCAAGCGCACAAAGAGGCCCATGCTGCTAACCCACGAGACGGTTCCGGCATAGCGCTCGCCCAGACGGTCCTCATAGTACTGGGCAATCTTGATCTTTTGCGTCGCATGGCTAGCGGCATCTGCCGCGCGCTCGGCATCGCTGCATGCGCGGCAGATCTGCGGCAGAATGCGCGGCAGCGACTCGCGCCCCTTGCCGATCAGCCGCGGCGTACGGACCAGGGCGTCCTTGCCGCCGAGCTGCTCATAGGCCAACTGCAGTTTGAGCACGCGGTGCACCACCAGATCGGGGTAGCGACGGATGGGACTCGTAAAGTGACAGTAGCACGGCGCGGCGAGCGCAAAGTGGCCCTCGTTGCGCGGCTTGTACAGTGCGCGCTGCATGCTGCGCAGAAGCAGCGTGTTGACGAGCGGTGCGTTGGCCGTACCGGCGGCAGCATCAACTGCAGCCTGTAGCTCATCGGGACTCCCCAGGGCGATACCGGCAGCACGGCGATCGTCGATGATGCCCAGCTGCGCCAGCGCAACGGCGGCACCGTGCAGGCTATCGGGGCTCGGATCCTCATGCACGCGATAGCAGGCCTCGATATCACGGTCTGCCAGCCACTCTGCAACGCACTCGTTGGCGAGTAGCATGGCTTCCTCGATAAGCGACGTGGCACACGAACGCTCGCGCGCCACAATCTGCACGGGTACTCCGTCCTCATCCAATAGAGCGCGAATCTCGGCCGTGTCAAAATCGACTGAGCCGCGGGCACGACGAATACGACGGCGAAGTTCGGCGAGTTCGTTGGCGGCGACAAGGAAATCGCCGAGGTCGACGTTATAGCCGCGAGCAGTTTCCTCGCACGCAAGACCGCGCTCAAGCGCCTCCTCGCGCGAGCCTCAGCAGCCGCAACATCCTCAGCGGCGCCTTCCAGCACCCCATACTCCACCGCGCCGGCACGCACCAGCAGCGCCTCGGCGCCGTCATAGTCCATACGCACACGCGAGCGAATCACGCTGGGGTACGGATCGTAATGCCGCACGCGACCCTGCGCATCGAGTTCAATGTCAACGGTAAACGCAAGACGGTCCTCGTCAGGGCGAAGCGAACACAGGTCACAGGACAGGCGTTCGGGCAGCATGGGAAGCACGCGATCGGCCAGATACACCGATGTCGTACGATGGCGAGCCTCAAGATCGATATGCCCGTCCCAAGCCACATAGTGAGAAACGTCAGCGATATGCACACCCAGTTTGTAGCCACCCTCGGGCGTGCGCTCAAGCGAAATGGCATCGTCAAAGTCGCGCGCGTCGACCGGGTCGATCGTGATGACAAAGCGGTCGCGCAGATCGCGGCGGAGCGGGTCCTTAGCGCCGCGGACACATCGAGCGAAAGTCCCTCGGCCTCGTCCAGCGCGGCCTCGGGATAGCTATCGGTATAGCCGTAACGCGCCATCACGTATTGACGCCCAAATCGGGCGCGTCATCTCCGCCAATGCGGCGTTCGATCGTCACGGTGCCCGATTCCAGGCGCGTCGGGTAGGTCAAAATGCGCGCGACAACGGCATCACCCGGGTGGACGCCCAGACGATCCGCCGAGGTATCCTCGGGCAGAATGAAGAAGTCGGCCTTCAGGCGCGAATCGAGCGGCTCGATCACACCGAGCGGACCAGCGGTCTGGTACGTACCCACCACGCTTATGGCTGCGCGCTCAACCACGCCTTCGATCACGCGCGCCGCTCACCGTGCGGGCTGTTCTTAATGCTCACGCAACGGTATCGCCATCCATGATCTCGCGCTTACCGCGGCCCATAACCTTGTAGTCGCCGCTCTCGGTTATGACATAGGCGCCATGCTCATGGAGCTGCACGCGCCCGGTCAGGCTCGGACGGCGTTCGCTGCGCACCGGCCCACGCTTATTGCGAGCACCGCGCTTATGCTTGTTATTGCGCCCCATGGCGCCTCCTTGCTATCGATGACGAACTCCAAAGAGTCTACCCAAATGATTCGCTTTCCTGCCGTCCCCTAGAGATCAAAAAACGGGCCGCCCCCATAAGAGACGACCCGTTGGAAGGGATGAATTCCAGGCATGCCTACACGCGCAGGTAGCGGCGCATGGCTATGGCAGAACCAAAGAGACCGATAATCACACCGACAGAATCAGCGCAGCTAGGTCACCAGGTAGTACTGCATCGGCAGGGCAAACGACATCCAGCCGATGCTCTCCTGCAAACGCGGAATCATCAGATTGCGCAGCAGCTCCAGAACGCCGATGGAAAGCAGCGAGCCAAAATGGCCTGCAGTACGCCCTCGGTGATAAACGGGCCGCGAATGAAGCCGTTGCTGGCGCCGACCAGACGCATAATCGCAATCTCACGACGACGCGCCGTGATGGACAGGCGAATCGTGTTGTTGATGAAGATGAATGCGATAAAGGTCAAAAGGCCAACGAGCACCACGGCGGCGATGCGGATGTAGTTGGTCACCTGGAACAGGCGGCTCACTTCCTCTTGGCCGTACAGCACGCTCGCGTTGACGTCGCCGTCATCCGCGATCTTCTGGAAGTCGGCGTTCTTCTTGAGCTTCTGGGCCGTGCTCTCGACCTTGGACGGATCGTCCATCTCAATTGCAAACGAAGCCGGCAGCGGGTTCTGGCCATCGAGCGCGCTCATGGTGGCGTCGGCGTTGCCCGACATCTTGCTCGTATACTCGGCCAGCGCGTCGTCCTTGTCCTTATAGGTCACGGACTTGACGTTATTCCACGTCTTAAGCTCGGCCTCAAAAGCCTGAACATCGGCCTGATCGGCGTCATCGCTAATGAACGCGTTGATGACAACCTGATCCTCGACGGTGCCGATCACGGAGTTCAGCATCGCGGAGCCCATGATGAACAGGCCGATGATAAACAGCGAAAGGAAGATCGTGATGACGGCGCCGAGCGAGGTAGTCCAGTTACGGAAGAAGTGACTGATTGCCTCTTTGAAGGAGTAGCCCACGTTAGTTGGTGCCATAGTTGCCGTAACCTCCCCTCTCCTGGTCGCGGATAACGTGGCCGCCCTCGAGGGCGATCACGCGACGGTGCATGCTATCGACCATCTCGCGGTCGTGCGTGGCGACGATCACGGTGGTGCCGGTGCGGTTAATACGCTCGAGCAGCTTCATGATGCCCAGCGAGATCGCCGGGTCGAGGTTGCCCGTGGGCTCGTCACAGATCAAAAGCGGCGGGCGGTTGACCATGCGCGGGCAACGGCAACGCGCTGCTGCTCGCCACCGGAAAGCTGGTCGGGCAGCGAGTCCATCTGATCGGCCAGACCGACCAGACGCAGCACCTCCGGCACCTGGCTGCGAATGACGCCCTTGGGCTTGCCGATGCACTGCAGGGCAAACGCCACGTTTTCGTAGGCGGTCTTTTGCGGCAGAAGCTTAAAGTCCTGGAACACGGCGCCAATCTGGCGGCGCAGGAACGGAACCTTGCGGTTCTTGATCTTCATGAGGTCCTGACCGGCAACCAAGATGCGGCCGCTCGTCGGCTTGACGTCGCGGTTGAGCGTCGACAGCAGCGTGGTCTTACCCGAGCCGGAATGACCGACCAGGAAGACGAACTCGCCCGGATAGATCTCGATGTTGATGTCGTCGAGTGCAGGCTTGTTGGGCTGTGCCGGATAGATGTACAGCTACGTACGTCTGAGCATCGATCGATGTACAGCTACGTACGTCTGAGCATCGATCGATGTACAGCTACGTACGTCTGAGCATCATCGATGTACAGCTACGTACGTCTGAGCATCGATC
>ENA-OQCN01001266-OQCN01001266.1-human-gut-metagenome-genome-assembly--contig:-NODE-1266-length-12753-cov-2.431332_pt1 | contig 12753 bp, 18 predicted proteins | sample MGYA00242497_ERZ504576 | MGnify/ENA primary metagenome ERZ504576 (study PRJEB26092, sample SAMD00036296) | human gut metagenome | host: Homo sapiens | study: EMG produced TPA metagenomics assembly of...
ACAGAGCATTATGAGGAGGCTAGAGCAGCTGTTGCAGAGCTTCTTCATGCAAATACAGATGAGATTGTTTTACCAGAATGCATCAGAGAGTCTGAATTTGATTGCATACAGTTTAGGAAATCTTGTGCTTCGTCCTGGCGATGAGGTTCTTGTCAGCATTATGGAACATCACAGCAATCTGCTTGTATGGCAGCAGGCAGCAAAGCGCACTGGAGCAACGCTTCGTTATCTTGACTGCACACAGGATGGAAAGATTACCGCGAGATGGTAGAGTCTGCTATTACTGATAAAACAAAAATCTTCGCTGTGACTCAGATTTCAAATGTACTGGGATGGAAAAATGATATTAAATCATTTGCAGAGATCTGTCATAGAAAAGGCTGTCTGATTGTAGCAGATGGCGCGCAGAGCGTTCCTCATATTGAGGTCGATGTCAAGGCACTTGATGTTGATTTTCTGGCATTTTCCGGCCATAAGATGATGGGACCAATGGGTATTGGTGCGCTGTATGGAAAGAAGGAATTGTTGGAATCAATGCCGCCGTTTTTATTTGGCGGAGAGATGATTGATACTGTCACAAGAGAGGGTGCCGTGTATGCACCAGTTCCGCATAAGTTTGAGGCAGGCACTGTTAATGCAGCAGGTGCAGTTGGACTTATGGCAGCGATCCGTTACTTAAAAGAGATTGGATTTGATACTATTGAAAGACGTGAGGCAGAATTAACGCAGTATGCAGTAAAGCGCCTTTTGGCAATTCCTGGCGTGCATATTCTTGGTTCACAGGATCCAAGTGAGCATCACAGCATTGTGACATTCCTTGTTGACAATGTGCATCCGCATGATGTTGCATCTATTCTTGATATGGATCACATTGCAGTACGCGCAGGTCATCATTGTGCACAGCCGCTTCTGCAGCATTTAAATACGTCAGCAACAACACGTGCAAGTTTTGCATTTTATAATACAATGGAAGAGGTTGATGCTCTGGCAGAGAGCCTCGCTCAGGTAAGAAGGAGGATGGGTTACGTTGACTAACAAAACCTTTTATAATGAAATTTTAATAGATCACAACATGCATCCGGGTCACAAGCATGATTTAGACGATGCAAACATGGTGATGGAAGGCTTAAATCCAACATGTGGTGATCATATTTGGCTGAAGCTCAAGGTTGAAGATGGCGTGATCGTAGATGGCTCCTTCGTAGGCGAGGGCTGTGCAGTTTCTCAGGCATCTGCTGATATGATGCTCGATCTGATTATCGGACAGAAGGTAGAGGATGCCGAGAAATTGGCAGATAACTTCTTAAAGATGATCAAGGGAACAGCTACAGAAGAAGAAATTGAAAGTCTTGAAGAAGCATCTGCGCTTGAAGATATCGCGCATATGCCGGCACGTGTAAAGTGTGCAGTGCTCGGATGGCATACCATGGAAGAAATGCTTAAATGTGATAAGTGCAGTGGACATGGGGAGTGCAGTCACTGCGACACGGAAGGGTAATAAGAAAAGTTTTGCTTAAAGAGTCTTACTGGTTTCCTTAAATGGAGATCAGTAAGGCTTTTGTGATTTTAAAATAAAAAACTCCTCATGTTTTTCAAAAAAATACATTGCAGCCTGCACCCTGCCTGTTTATAATAAAATCAGCAACTAATTGTACAAGGAAAAATAAAATGGAGGTACCAAAATGAATCAGGCAAACTTAGCTAAATTGTTTCATAATTACATTGAAAGCTACAATGTATTGACAGATGCGGAACACGATGAGCTTTATAAGTGGAGAGCGGTAAATCATTTTCAGAAGCATTGGAATCTTGAAGCCGATGAATTTGGTGAGATGTTTAAACAGGCTATGGAGCAGTCCTTTAATATTGTAAATAACAGTATTGTGCAGCCGGCAAACGGAATTGTTTTTCTGTGTAAGCAAGATAAGAAAACAGAAGAGGAAGTACGGGAAGAATTTAGAAAGCTGCTCGCACCAGATGGTGGTGATATCAGGGCGAGACAGGATCGGATTGATACATTTGCTGCAGCAATTAATGAAAAGTTACAGAATGCTGCACCTGGCAAATGGAAGTATGATCAGGATAGAAGATCTATTATTATGTATCTGAGTTTTATTTCTCCAGATGACAATTTCATGTTTAAATCAACTGAGGCAAGAGCCTTTGCAAATGGCTGTGAATTTGGGGAAGATATCGGAAGCGGTCAGACGTTTAGACTTGATGTGTATTATCGAATGTGCAGAGAACTGGCAGAAGAAATTAAGAAGAATGAGAAACTGTGTGCGCTTTTAGAGGATAAACTGCAAGCCGAAGCAAATGTCGATGAGAATGAAACAAACTCAATCACAGAGGTTGCTGGCCGCTACAATATCTATGCGTATGATATCATTTATTGCGCGCATGCCTATAATTTGTATGGCGATATTCCAGTTCGTAAAAAAACAAAATTAAGCAGCATCGAGCAGAAAAAGCAGGACAGACAAATTCGGATACAGGAACTAGCATCACAGCGTGATGAGGCAAAGGAACAGATTGAGCAGGTGGACGCTCAGTTAAAAGAAAATTCACTGCCAGATCTTACTGGCATGACCGTAAAAAACATTCGCTATGGGGCAGGAACAGTAGCAGAGCAAAGTGGCAAATATCTCACCGTGGAATTTTCAGCCGGTACAAAGAAGTTTGTGCTTCCAGATGCAGTGGCAAAAGGCTTTTTAAAGATCGAAGATGCGGATACCATGGGAAGTTTTGAAAAAACTGGCTTGCTTACGGAAAGAAAAGAAAAATATACGAGAGAAATTGAAATGCTGACGACAGAGATCACGAGATTAAGTCAGATAAAGTGAAAAATAAACCAATAAAGAGTCAGTATTTTTAATATAGAAAATCTACTAAGAACATAAAATAAAAAAAACAGGAGGAAAAGGTGTAGAATGGAGAATTTTAAAGAAAAAATGCAGAAGTCTGGTATGGACACCTGCAACCGATGGGGAATTTATGAGGTAGCACTTGATGGCCCAAAGGAGGGCAATCCGTTTACCGAGCAGCGTGTGACGGGAACATTTCACAGCATAAATGAGACCGTATCATGTGATGGATTTTATGATGGAGATGGCATTTACCGTATTCGTTTTATGCCATCCTTTGAGGGAGAGTATACCTATCAGATTCAGACCACATTTGGCAAAGAATATGAAGCCATTTTACAGTTATAAAGCCAAAGGAGAACGCTCATGGGCCAGTGCGCGTTGCAAATACTTATCATATGGCTTACGAGGATGGCACGCCATATTATTCAATTGGAACAACCTGTTATGTGTGGGAGCTACAGAGCGATGAATTAATTGAGCAAACATTTGATACACTCAAAAACAGTGCATTTAATAAGATCCGTTTCTGTATTTTTCCGAAACACTATGATTATAACCTGCGTGAGCCGCGCTCCTACCCATATGAGGGTACCCCTATGGATTCGAGTGTGCTGACACCGGAAAATTTCTGGGATTATACCGGAAAGACCGAGGGCAATCACTGGGATTTCACACGCTTTAATCCAAAGCATTTCAACATATTGAAAATTGTATTCGTCGTCTTGGTGAGCTTGGAATAGAGGCAGACCTGATTATGATGCATCCGTATGACCGCTGGGGCTTTTCGCAGATGACAAAAGAGCAGGACGATCTTTACTGGAACTATGCAGTTGCTCGCTTTAGTGCTTTTGCAAATGTATGGTGGTCACTGGCAAATGAGTATGATCTGATGCCACATAAAGCAATTCAGGATTGGGAGCGATATGCATCAATTCTGTGTGAAAAGGATCCATATCATCATATGCGTTCCATACATAACTGTGTGTCATTGTACGATTTTTCAAGACCGTGGATTACACATTGCAGCGTACAGCGCACTGATTTATATAAGAGTTCTGAAATTACAAATGAACTCCGTGAGCGTTATCATAAGCCTGTTGTGCTTGACGAAATTGCTTATGAGGGTGATATACAGCATGGATGGGGAAATCTGACAGGAGAAGAGATGCTTCGCCGATTCTGGGAAGCAGCATGCAGGGGCGGCTATCCAGGTCACGGAGAGACCTATTTAAATAAGGAAAATATTTTGTGGTGGTCACATGGCGGTATTCTTCATGGCGAGAGTCACAAGCGATTTGGCTTTTTATTAGATCGTTTAAAGGAAACACCAGGTCTTGGTCTGATGCCATATTCGCGCACGTGGGATGAAGTGTGTGCTGTGCCGCAGGAGATTACGCCTGGAGAGGCCGAGTGTGGCTGCAAGGAATATTATCTGATTTATTACAGCTTTATGCGTCCAACCTTCCGTGAGTTTCATTTCGACGATAAGTCAAGCTGGCATGTGCGCGTGCTCGATACTTGGAACATGACAATCGAAGATCGCGGCAGATTCCAAGGTAAATTCAAGGTAACACTTCAAGCAAAGCCGTATATGGCCGTGCAGATCTGGAGAGAGGGAGCGGAGGTACACCTTAAATAATAGATAGAAAACCTTTCGGCAGCGATAAGGTGCGCAATTTGCATCTTACCGCTGCCTTTGCGCATCTTGCCGTGAATTGCTTGTCGTATATTCCTAATTTCGCTATCCTTATATTAGTGAATGATATTCATGAGATATCAGTACTCAGCGACGCCGTAACCAAAGCAGACTTTTGAAAAACTTGGCAGAGGTTTCGATGATTGTGCTTTACTGAGCAATCGTCTGCTTCTCAGCCGGATTCCTCGTTCGAAGCCTTTCGTAACTTAGATAGCCCGTGAATATATAAGGGAGGAACGCATATGCAATCAGAGATCACCATAAAAAATCTAAAAAAGTACTTCGCTGAAATCAAAGCCGTCGATGACATTAGTTTTACCGTGCAAAAAGGGGAATTGTTTGGTTTTCTAGGTGTAAATGGAGCTGGAAAATCCACAACAATTCGCATGATGTGTACGTTGTTTTCGCCGACAGGCGGAGAGATTTGGATTGGAGGACAGCAGGTTGGAGTACATGATGAAGAGATTCGTCAGAAAATAGGTGTGGTTTGGCAGGAGAATGTGTTAGACGATCGACTGACGGTTAAGGAAAATTTGCAGGTACGCGCAGCAATGTATCAGACAAAGCGTGCATGGCAAAAGGAACGCATTCAGACAGTTTGCGAAAAGCTTCATTTGGAGGATATCTACACGAGGCGTTATGCAAAACTTTCCGGTGGACAAAAGAGGCGATGTGAGATTGCGGCAGCACTGCTAAACGATCCAGAGGTTTTGTTCTTGGATGAGCCAACAACTGGTCTTGATCCGGCTACGAGAAAGCAAGTCTGGGAAAGTGTGAAATCTCTTCAAAGAGATGACAGAGTGACAGTATTTTTGACAACTCACTATATGGAAGAGGCAGCCGCAGCAGGCCACATTGCAATTCTTGATAAAGGGAAAATTTGTGAGTTTGGAACACCACAGGAATTAAAAATGCGCTACGCAAAGGATACACTGACGTTGTATTATAAACAAGAGAAACACACACTTACTTCTGATAATGAAAAAATATATGATACAATACCGATAACAGCAAAATCAGAGATCCGTGTATTAGAAAACAGCATGGAAGCAATCCCAATTTTAAATCAGTTATCAGATCAGCTTGAAGGCTTTGAGTTGCAGCAGGGTACTATGGATGACGTGTTTCTGGCAGTTACTGGAAAGAGCTTGAAAGGAGGCAACATATGAGCGAGATCAAAGCAATGACAAAGAGAAATCTGTTAATTTATTTTCGAAACAAAAGTGCTGTCTTTTTTTCAATATTATCAGCACTGATTTTGCTTGCAATTATGGTTGTCTTTCTTGGAGAGTCGTCATCAGAGGGTTTGCTTGACGCATTGAATCAATATGGAACTGGCACAGCAGAGGAAAATGCAAAAAATGCCTCGTGGCTGGTTCAATTGTGGATTATGGGTGGTATTCTGGGTATTAACAGCGTAACAGTGTCGCTAACTGCGATTGGTGCAATGGTAGAGGATGAAGAAAGAGGACGGCTTCGCGCCTTTTATGTGACACCAGCAAGTCGTTTTTATCTGTCACTGGGTTATATTTTGTCAGCTTGGGTTAGTGGTATGGTGATTTGCCTTACGACATTGGCAGTGGGAGAAGGGTTCTTTGCATTAAAAGGACATCCAGTACTTGGAATTGTTGATCTGGTATCACTTGTTGGTGTGATTGCATTAAATACGTTTGTATTTTCAGCAATTGGCTATTTGGCAGCATTGTTTATACGCACAGGAAGTGCATGGAGTGGTATGTTGACTGTGGCTGGTACACTTGTAGGTTTCTTGGGTGGTACTTACATTCCAGTGGCGTCCATGTCTGAATGGCTTCAAAATGTGGTAAAATTTCTTCCAGTGATTCATGGAACTGCTCTGATGCGAAGATTTTGTATGCAAAGTGCATCTAAAACAGTTTTTGCAGGAATGTCAGATACCGTACAGACTGTATTTTTCGAACAGATGGGTGTCACACTAAAAAATGGCGCACAGACAATCAGTATATTGGGACAGATTTTACTATTGATTGCTTGGGCAGTGGTTGTCATCGCAATTGCAGCTGCAATCGCAAAAAGAAGAAAATTAAAAGATCGCTAAAGGTCTGAGAGAGGGGAATTTATGAAGTAACAATACAGGAGTGTTCGGCAGAGGAGGAAGAGGAAGTCATCATCCGATGCGTGGAATAGATGAAAGAATCAGTCGACTTCTTAAGGCACTCCAATCCGATCAGGAAAAATTGACGGTATTTGACGGAGAAAAAATGCATCAAGTACAGCTTCGCGATATCTGCTATTTTGAGGCAGTTGACAATCGTGTGTTTGCCTATCTGGATACAAAAGTGTTTGAAATTCATTCAAAGTTGTATGAGTTAGAGCAGCAGTATGGAAATGCAGATTTTTTCAGAGTCTCAAAATCAGTCATCGTAAATTTATCAAAGGTCGATCATTTTAGCCCAATGTTTCAAGGACGCATGGATGCCTGCATGACAAACAAAGAGCATGTCGTAATATCCAGACAATACGTTTCACTTTTAAAGGTTCGATTAGGACTAAAAAATTAGAAGGGAGAAGGAACATGACAAAATTCGAGTTCGTTTTGAATAAATTTTATGAAATTACAGCGTGGTCGCTGTTTGCGGCGATTGCTATGACAGTATTAAACGGAGACTATGACACGGTTCCAGCCTCTCTTTTGTGGCAGATTCCAGTATTGTCATTTTTAGGAGCACTTTCTTCTCTGATTTATCCTTGGGATCGCGGCATGACAAGAAAAGAGTTTGTGATTCGCATTGCCATTCACTATCTGATTATGAATGGGATTGTGCTTGGTGGTGGCAGCTTGTTTGGCTGGTTTGATATTCATGAGCCGCTGCAGGTTGCTATGATGGCATTATCCGTTGCCATTATCTTTTTCATTATTTCCCTGTATTCGTGGACGAAGGGAAATCGAGAGGCACAAAAGCTGAACCAGCGTTTAAAAAAGCGTAATGACAACGAATCATGATAAATCGAAAAAATATAGTAAATCACATAATTAGACTAGCAGTTAAGTCAATCACAAATGAAATTAACTTTTATTGTGTGATTGATTCTGACTTTTAACTTCAATGTGGTGCTGCTTTCTAAACTCATCAATGGTGGCAAGACCAGTATCCGATACAGGACGAATCCACTTTCCAGAGTAGAGATGACACTGCATGATAATGTAGCGGATCGGCTCATCAATATAGCAGAACGCAAACACGAGAAGAAATGGTGCATGAAAATAAAAATTAGAAAGATATACAAACGGAAGCACCATAAGATACATGAATGTAATCTCCATAATGGAACCAAAAGCGGCATCTCCGGCAGAACGGTAGGTGTCGTTTTGTGCCCAGTTTCCCATACGGATGATGGCAGCAATGCTGTAAATGATAAGCATGCCAGTACCAATTTTATATGATTTTCCTGAAAGGCCGAGCGTATGAAGAAGTGGATTGTGAACGAGCAAAAGTGTCAGACAGGCAATGCTTATAATGGCGCTGCACAGATAAACCAGACGTTTAGCGCGCTCAAAGGCAAGCTCGTGATTGCCGGCACCAACTTCTTTTCCAACGAGAATTGAGGCTGCATTGGAGAAACCACTGAAGAATGCAATGACGAGACCTTCCATAGTACGAAAGACAGCGACGGCAGCGATTGCCTGTTCACTTTGACGTCCCAGACAACGTTAATCATCATATTTCCAACACCAATCAGACTTCGTTGCAGATGATTGGGAAGCACTTGATCAGGTAATTTTGCAGAGATTCCTTTGTCCAGCGAAAATGTTTGGAAAATTCCAAGACAAATGGAATCCTTTGATGAAGGATAAATCCAATCAAAATTAAAAGATTCACAACACCGGCAAGAACAGTTCCGACAGCAGCACCAGCGGCACCCATTTCTGGAAGTCCAAATTTCCAAAAATGAAAAGATAGTTAAAAAAGCAATTGGCGATAACAGAGGCGATGCCGCCATAAAGCGGAATTTTCACGCGTTCGATGGAACGAAGCAGTGCACTCATTGCCATTGACAAAACCTGGAGCGGGTACGCAAAGCCAACAATCCTAAGGTAAGAAATACCAATCGCCTGAATTTCTGGCTTGTCGGTGTAGACTCCCATGATAAAAGAAGGTACTCCGATTGCAAGACCTGCAAAAACAAGAGCAACGGTCATCATAAAAAGAAGCGTCATTCCATAAGAGCGAGTAATTCCATCATGATCCTTTGCTCCCCAGTATTGAGCGAAAAACAGCATGCCTCCGCCAATAAAACCCCAGTATCCAGAGAACATCAAACTGGAAAATTGAGCACATAATCCGACAGCACCGACCGCTTTTTCTCCGATAGAAGCCAGCATAATGGTGTCAACCATACTGCCTGTGGTGGTGAGCAGATTCTGGAGGGCTACTGGTATCGCAATAATTGCAATGTGCTTTAGAAGTACCCCCAGTCAAATTTTTTCTGCTTCATAAGAAAAACCTCCCCAAAAACAATAATAAAATGCAGAAGCAGCGCTAGTATATCATGGTTTAATATGTTTTTCCATGTAGGATTTTACTTAAATGATATACTTTTTGGAAGAATATGGTCTTGCCATTGTCGTGCTGTACTATAATGACGACAAAAGAAAAGACAGGCAGGTGATGTAGTGAAATATAAAAAAGGAAAATTGTGGAAGATTCCAACGCTTGTCGTATGTGCAGTTTTATTTGGACTATTGGCGGCTGATATCAGTGGATCATATGTGACTGCACCGATTGATGTTGCAGCGTATCATATTTTAAGGTCATTTGAGAGCAGTGCAGCGACAGGATTTTTCAAAATAATGACTAACATGGTTCATCCAGTAGTACTTTTAGTAATAAGTCTTTCGATGATTCATATTTTAAAGCAGCGTAAATATTTTATAGCTTTGCTTGGAAATTTGATTTTGACAGTCCTTTTGAATGTAGCAATCAAGGGTAGTTTTATGAGAATACGTCCGCCGCAGGAGATGCATCTTGTTATGGAGAGTGGTTATAGCTTTCCGAGTGGACATGCCATGGTGGCAGCGTCATTTTATGGATTTCTTGCATATATGCTTAAGCAGGCAGACTTGAAAAAAAGTCAAAGATATGCGCTTACAGTGCTTAATGCTCTGATTGTATTTTTAGTTGCTGCAGCCGAATTTATCTTGGTGTGCATTATGCAACTGACGTTATTGGTGGATTTTGCGTTTCAGTAATGTATCTGATTTTATATACTGAGGTTATTAGTCATTACTTTGCAGCAGAGGCATTAGATGCGGCACATCATCATTTAGATGTAAAGCAAGAGCTTGTTTTAAGTTTTGCCTATGCATTTCGAGGTATATTTGACGGCATCAAAAATGAACGAAATATGATGATACATTATTCAGTAGTTGTATTAGTTGTAGTTTTTGGTGTCACATTAAAACTGACAGTGACCGAATGGGGCATTTGCCTTATATTATGTGGAATGGTCATTGCACTTGAGCAGGTCAATACTGCAATAGAAGCAGTAGTTGATCTGGTGACAGAGGAACACAAAGAGCTGGCACGTTTAGCGAAAGACACAGCGGCAGGTGCTGTGCTTGTAGCAGCCATCACGGCAGCCATTGTAGGCGGATTAATTTTCTTCCCTAAATTGGCACAGCTTTTTGGATTATAAATTAACACAAGTAGAAAGGCAGGTAACAGTATGGATTTTAAGGTAACAGATCTTGTAAAGAATGTAGTTTTGGCAGGTATTGGTGCAGCAGCAGTGACAACCGAGAAGGCAAAGGATGTTGCGGATGAACTCGTAAAAAAGGGAAGCCTGACCGTAGAGCAGGGAAAGGTGTTAAACGAGGAACTTAAACACAACATTAAAGAAACCTTGGATAATAAGAAAAAAAAGGATGCTTCTGTTGAGGAACTGCTGTCAGCGATGACACCAGATCAGATTAATGCTTTAAAGGAGCTGTTAAATAAGGCAGCTAAGCCACAGGAGGAAGAGGTAAAGGCAGAAGCACCACAGGATGAAGAACAAAAGGCAGAGCAAAAAGAGAATACACAGGATGAGTGAGAGAGAAGACAGATCGAGACTTTCTGAAATCATGCAGGTACTGCGGCGTTATCGCATTACAAAAGGGATAACGCCGGTAAAAGTACGTGAGATATTAGAAGAACTAGGACCAACTTATGTAAAGCTGGGACAAATTCTTTCAATACGAACAGATTTAATTTCATCTGAGTATTGCAAAGAGCTGCAGAAGCTGCGCTCTCAGGTCAGCCCAATGCCATATGATGAGGTTAGGCTGTACTTTACGAAGCATACAAAAAAGACCCGGAGGATGTTTTTGCATCAATTGTAAAGACTCCAATCGGGTCTGCTTCGATTGCGCAGGTTCATGAAGCCTTTCTTAAAAGTGGTGAGCATGTGGTTCTCAAGGTTCAAAGGCGCGGCATTTATGGCACCATGGAAAGAGATGTTGCATGATGCAGCGTATGCTTCGTTTTGTGCCGCCTGCCTGAAAGGTCTTGTTGATTTAGAGCGAGTGATAAGTGAGTTTTGGTCAGCAGCTAAAGAGGAAATGGATTTTCTTCGTGAAGCTGCAAATATGGAAACATTTTCAAAAAACAATGAGAATGTCGTTTTTGTTGCGTCTCCTAAGCTGTACAGTGAGCTGACAACAGCACAGGTTCTTGTCATGGAGTATATTGATGGCTACAGCGTTTCAGATACGCATACACTAGAACAGGAAGGCTATGACCTAGTTGAAATAGGAGAAAAGCTTGCTGACAATTATGTGCGCCAGATTATGCAGGATGGATTTCCATGCTGATCCACATCCGGGAAATCTTAGGATTCGCGGTGGAAAAATTGTCTGGTTTGATATGGGAATGATGGGGCGCCTCACGCCAAGAGACAAAAGTCTGATAGCAAAGGCAGTAAAAGCAATCGCAAGAGGAAATAATTCTGAGTTAGTGGATGTGATATTGGCGCTTGGCATTTTTCATGGAAAACCAAATCGAATCCGCTTGTATACCGATATTGAAGGTCTTATGACGCGTTATGGCACGATGGATATCGGCAGTATTGACATTGCTGCACTTTTAACAGAGCTGATAGAGATTATGAGTGCTAATGAGCTTGCAATGCCGGCACAGCTGACACTTCTCGCAAGAGGAATGACGACAATTGAGGGTGTAATTGCAGGTTTAAGCCCCCAAGTAAATATCGTGGAGGTAGCGTCGGGACGTATTTCGGCATCATTTTGGGAAAATGTAAATTGGAAGGAAGAACTCAAAAATGAGGGAAGCCAACTGTATCGCTCCATTAACAGGGCAATGGACATTCCCGTACTAATGGCAGATCTTTTACAGAGCTATCGAAATAATGAGACGAGAATTAAGCTTGATCTTCATGCGACAGAGGATTTGTCACAGATGCTTGAAAAGCTTGTCTCAAAGATGGTTATGGGACTTGTTATAGCAGCACTTCTTCTGGCATCAAGTATTTTATGTACCACACAAATGCAGCCGCACCTGTTTGGAATACCAGCGCTTGGTTTTCTCGGCTACATCATGGCGCTTGGCCTTGCAGGTTATCTAGTGTGGGAGCATTTTAAAAACAAAAATAAATAGCATGCATTAGGCGTGTGATGGCAAAGGCAGGTTTAGGATGATACCATTTGCGATTTTATCAGGCAAAATAAAGACAAGGACAGATGAAAAAGAGATTCGCCTTTTGGAGCTGTCACCTGATTATTTTACCTTTCGTCTGTTAAAAGAACAGGCACAAAAATATGAACAGCAGTTATCAGATGCAGGACAGCAAGGCAACATAGTGCTGTCCTTTTTTCAGTTTCAAAAGAGAAGCTATCATGAAGTGATACTAAATTGTACACGGGACGTTGTAAAAATTGAATTGATGCCGCAAAAACAGATGGAGGGGCTTGTCTGCGAGATTCGTGTTGATGTAAAAAACGAAGAAATACAGTATATATACGGAACGCTTTAATAAGGAGTATCTGAATTATATATATTTAAAGCTGGATGAGACAGAGGCAGATATGTCAAAGGCATTTAGTTTGGGCTATCCGTCAGAAAAAGGGAACAAAACTTATTTCAGATACATTAAAGAAAACAGCGAGCAGCATGGACACAAGTACCCTAAATGAAGCAAAGAAGTCACTGGCAG
>ENA-OQCN01001267-OQCN01001267.1-human-gut-metagenome-genome-assembly--contig:-NODE-1267-length-12750-cov-3.113364_pt1 | contig 12750 bp, 11 predicted proteins | sample MGYA00242497_ERZ504576 | MGnify/ENA primary metagenome ERZ504576 (study PRJEB26092, sample SAMD00036296) | human gut metagenome | host: Homo sapiens | study: EMG produced TPA metagenomics assembly of...
GCAGAGCAGAGCAGAGCAGAGCAGAGCAGAGCAGAGCACTGATTAAGCTCTTGCAGTATGTGTTTGAATATGTAAAACTGCCTGTTAGCGATATTATTTATAGTCTGAAAACTGGCCTGAACCCGCGACAGAATTTCAAATTGAATGTAGGAGGTACAATTCCCTACATTACAGGAAAAGACATCTATAGCAATAGTGTCAATATTTCTGAAAGAACAGACCGTATTACAGAAGAAGCGCTGCAACTGATAAACAGGCGTGCGGCGTTACAGCGGGATTGCTGCTCTTTGCGAGTACAGGGACCGGCACAGTAGGACGGATGGCAATAGTGCATGAATATCAAAATGACTGGGGCATCAGCGAAACACTTTATGCGATTAAAGCAGATGATACTATCGTAATGCCGGAATTTTTGATGTATATGCTATATAGTGCAGATGCAAAAAATCAATTTGAGCCTAAAATTTCAAAGGGGTCTGTGCCGCATTTGAAGTTGCAGACTTGCTCAATGTGTGTATAGCTGTACCTACACTTAAAAAGCAAAATGAAATAGTTTCGGTGTTGAAACACTTTGACACCCTTTGCAACGACCTCACCACCGGCCTCCCTGCTGAAATAGAGGCACGGCAAAAGCAATACGAATACTATCGGGACAAGCTCTTAACATTTAAGGAGTTGGGTGCATGAGCACTTACAATGTAGTTGCCGCCAGCAACGAAAGTACCGTTGTAACAGAATACGAACCGCAAAGCAAGCGTTCTGACGCTTACCAGAGCGAGGCTGCGCTGGAGCAGGCATTTATCAAGATGCTGGAGGAGCAGGGCTATGCCTACCTCCCTATCCATGATAACGCTGACCTTGTGGCAAACCTGCGCCGTCAGCTGGAACTGCTGAACAACTATACTTTCACGGATAAAGAGTGGGACTTCTTCTTTAAGGATAAAATCGCCAACACGAACGATGGCATCAAAGAAAAGACCCGCCGCATCCAAGAGGATAACATTCAAAATCTGACCCGCGAGGACGGCTCTACGGTCAATATCACGTTGCTGGATAAAAAGAACATCCACAACAACCGCTTGCAGGTCATTAACCAGTATGTGGAGAACGGCGGCAACTATGATAACCGCTATGATGTCACGATTCTGGTAAACGGTCTGCCGTTAGTTCATGTGGAATTGAAGCGGCGCGGTGTGCCCATCAAAGAGGCGTTCAACCAAATCAACCGTTACCAGCGGGACAGCTTTTGGGCTGGTAGCGGTCTGTATGAGTATGTACAGATTTTCGTTATCTCCAACGGCACGAATACAAAATACTACTCCAACACGACCCGCGACAGCCATATTAAAGAGAGCGCCGGAACGACCCGAAAGAGCGGCAAAAAGACAAGCAACAGCTTTGAATTTACGTCCTTTTGGGCGGATGGGAAAAATCGCGTCATTCCTGACTTGGTGGACTTTACCCGCACGTTCTTTGCCCGCCATACGCTGCTGAACATCCTGACGAAGTATTGCGTCTTTACGTCCGAAGACCTGCTGCTGGTGATGCGTCCGTACCAGATTGCGGCGACCGAGCGTATTTTGTCCCGCATTGAGGTTTCAACCAACTACAAGCAGACGGGAACACTGGCGGCAGGCGGGTACATCTGGCACACAACAGGCAGCGGCAAAACGCTGACCTCCTTCAAAACGGCGCAGCTGGCGTCCAACCTCCCCTATATTGATAAGGTTCTGTTCGTGGTAGACCGCAAGGATTTGGACTACCAGACCATGAAAGAATATGACCGCTTTGAAAAAGGGGCGGCCAACGGAAACACCTCCACGCAGGTGCTGCAACGCCAGCTGGAAGACCGGGACGCCAAAGGCAACCCACATACTTATAAAATCATCATCACAACGATTCAAAAGCTGGCGTTGTTTGTCTCCCGCAATAAGGGACATGAGATTTTCCAAAAGCACGTTGTCTTGATTTTTGACGAGTGCCATCGCAGCCAGTTTGGCGATATGCACGAGGACATCACCAAGTATTTTAAGAACTACCACCTCTTTGGCTTTACGGGTACGCCGATTTTTGCGGCCAATGCCAGCACGCGCGGCAAACCCACGTTGAAAACCACACCGCAGGCGTTTGGCGGTGAGCCTGATGCCAACGGCAAAAAGGTCTTGCCGCTGCATACCTATACGATTGTTGACGCTATCAACGATAACAACGTTCTGCCGTTCCGTATTGACTATGTGGATACGGTCAACCGCAAAGCAGGCATCGGCGATAAGCAGGTCAAGGCCATCGACACTGAAAAGGCACTTGCCGACCCGCGCCGTGTAAAGGAAATCGTCAAATACATCTTAGAGCATTTTGACCAGAAAACAAAACGCAACGGTAAGACGTATTCTTTCCGTGCGCTGCGCAATATCGAGGCAGTGGCAACCGATAAAACACGCGGGCAGGTCGCAGAAGTCAAGGACAGTGTGCGTCTGTCGGGCTTTAACTCCATCTTTGCGGTCAGCTCGATTGCAATGGCAAAGGCGTACTATCTGGAATTTAAGCGCCAGATGCAGGACTTGCCCGAAGCAAAGCGTCTGCGTGTGGCAACGATTTTTAGCTACGCCGCCAACGAGGACGTAGAAGATGCAAACGGCATGCTGGGCGAGGAAAATTCCGACGATACCAGCCAGCTTGATGCAAGCTCGCGCGACTTTTTGGAGTCTGCAATCAAGGATTATAATGCACTTTTCAAAACACATTACGATACCTCGGCCGACAGATTCCAGAACTATTATAAAGACCTTTCCCTGCGCATGAAAAACCGCGAGGTTGACATCCTGATTGTCGTAAATATGTTCCTGACGGGCTTTGACGCTACCACGCTAAATACGCTCTGGGTGGATAAAAACCTTGTTATGCACGGCTTGATACAGGCGTTCTCGCGCACAAACCGTATCCTGAACTCCGTAAAGACATACGGCAACATTGTCTGCTTCCGCAATCTGGAGGAAGAAACCAACAAAGCCATTGCCTTGTTTGGTGACCGCAATGCGGGTAGTATCGTTCTGCTGAAAAACTATAAAGCCTATTACGATGGCTATGACGAGGACGGCAAACACCACGACGGCTACGAAGACCTGATTGCCAAGCTGCAAGCAAAGTTCCCGCTGGGTCAGCCCATTGTTGGAGAGCAAAACCAAAAGGACTTTATCGCGCTGTTTGGCGCAATCCTGCGGCTGCGAAATATCCTTACCTCGTTTGACGACTTTGCGGGCAATGAACTGCTCTCCCCACGCGATATGCAGGACTACCAGAGCAACTATATTGACCTATACCAACAGCTGCGGCCTAAGAACCTGATAAGGAAGTCATCAATGACGATATAGTTTTTGAGATGGAGCTTATCCGTCAGGTGGAAATCAACATTGACTATATCCTTATGCTGGTTGCCAAGTATCACGATAGCAACTGCGAGGATAAAGAAATCCTTGTTGACATCCGCAAGGCCGTGGATTCCAGTATGCAGCTGCGCAGCAAGAAAGACCTGATTGAAAACTTTATCGCAACGGTCAATACGGCTACCAAGGTAGATGACGACTGGATAAAGTTCGTCACCGAGCAAAAGAAAACCGACCTTGATACACTTATCGCGGAGGAAAAGCTCAAGCCGGATGAAACGCGCAAGTTTGTGGATAACTCTTTCCGTGACGGCATATTAAAGACTACCGGCACAGATGTTGACCGCATCCTGCCGCCGGTCTCGCGCTTTGGCGGCGGCAACCGAGCGGCCAAAAAGGATGGCATTATTGCAAAATTGCAAGCGTTCTTTGACAAATACTTCGGGCTTGTGTAATTCTTTTAACGCACTTGCGTTCTGTGCAAAAATGTGGTATAATATATATGTAAATTCAATAAGTGTCTAAAGACTTGTTGGGTGTCCGATAACGTAAAACTGAATAATCATACTGAATGGTAAAGCTCTAAGGAGCCAGTACGAAAATTGCGACATTATCCCTACGGGGATAGTGTAAGCAGCGTTTGTACTGGCTCCTTTTTTGTACCTTGAAAACAAAATAACAAGCAGCATCGGCAACCCTAAGATGGCTGACAATCGCAAAATGGTTGCAACGTGTCAAGCTCAACTTGCCGAAAGACGCTAACTTCCGCTGCCGAGAAGAACGCATACGGCAGTTTGGCGTTCAGTCCAGAACGAAAGGAACTTACCCACTGCCGCGACTTACGGGACGGTCTGAATTTCTCCCGCAAGCAGTGCTTCACTTCGGCCAAAGGAAAGCCCTGCCCAGTAGTGCGGTTACGGGAAAGCCGCAAACCTTTGGCGGGAGGGTAAGCATATTCAGCAAGCCAGAACGGCAAGACAAAGCGGTAACTACTACTTCGGCAGACTACTTATAGTTTCCTATTTGTCTCGCGGAGCGCGGAATCATAGGAAGCAATAAGAGTTCTGCTGGCGATTCTTATTTATTCCTATCTTCCCCCGCAAGGCGCGAACTTATATAGGAGCAAATAAGAGGCAACCAACTGACAGCAGAGATTCTGCGGGTTGGCTGTACGTTTCCCGCGACATTTCTTATTTTATCAATGATATTTCATGAAATGAATTAACATTGAATAGATAAGAAGAGAGACTTGGCATTTGTGAACGAAAGACTTGAAAAATATAGCGATATATAGCCGTATATTCTGCATGGAAATATATGGAAATGAAACAAAAAGTATCATGGAATCACCCCTAAAGTATCAAAGGAGTAATGTAATGAAGAAACAGAATGTTGAAACGATTGTTCTGAAAAACGCTAAAACTGGCGTGGCTGAGAAAATCCAGCACGAGTGTCACAACACTGGATACGGGACAAAGCACTTTTGGAAAGCCGATGCTAAGTTCTTTGAACTTCTTTCAAACTTTTCCGCTGCGGAAAGCAAGGTGTTGGCATACATCTTGCAGGAAACACAGCCGACGAAAAATAAATTCGTTGGGGCGTACAAAACGATAGCAAGAAAATTAAATTGCGATGTCGTAACAGTACGTAATACAGTGAAAAAGATGCAGGAAAGTGATATGCTGGCAAAGACTGAGGATGAAAGAGTTTGGATGATAAATCCAAGGCTGCTTGTTAAAGGCGACATTTATGTGCAAGCACGGCTAATGTCAGAATATGACACTCTGCTTAACCGCCCGCTAAGTGATTTACTTATAACGGATGGCGATGGCAATGACCCGTTATTTTTGCCGCGAGAATATTCGACACCAGAAAGCATAAGCAATGTGAAAATGAATTTTTTTAAGTGTATGATTCATTTTTGGAGTTGTTTCCGGACTGGGCGGAAAGGAATCACTGGTGCTGGATTTTCTGGTATGTGCAATGCAGAGCGGTAACAATATGTACGTTGGAACAATGAAAAAGATTGCAGTAAATATCAATAGCTCGAAAGCCACCGTACAGAGAGCGATGGACTCCCTTGCGGATAAGGGTTTGTGGCAATGCAACTTGATGGCGTTTGGCTGATTAACCCATCAATGGTTATCAAGGGAAATCGCAGTAAAGAAAAGGTACTGATGGATAAATTCATCTTGATTCAAAGGGAATACGATGAGAAGAGAAAAGCACGTAAAAATAGTAAAAGAAAGGAGCAGATAAGGAAAAAGCAGCAGCATAGATATGTAGATGCCATTATTAACTATGGCCGACAGAATCATTGCCCTTACTGTTTCACCCATCTTGCCACAGTCTTTGCGTCTGTACCATATAACTGCGCTATATGGTACATGCTGGCTCCTGATTGATACATTGCTTTCATCTCGGCCTTATAGTCTGGCACGGCATCGGGTGCGTGCAGCAGGTCATGGAGAGAAAGTCCCAGCAGGACAGCGAGTTGCAGAACATGTCGCGGCGCAACGGACTTGTTGCATAGTGTGGCGTGCAGCTGCTTGGTGGATATGTCAGCGGTTGGAACATAACTGCCATATAGACTTAAAAGTGCAGTTTCAATTTTGGCGGCGTATGTACGTCCGCCGGTTAATGAACGCCAGCCACGGGAACGTAATGCGCAGTCAAGGACGGCGTGGTAAACAGAGCCGTTACGATAATCAAAACTTGAATCTAAAGTATCATGCAATAATGAATCTAACGCCAGCAGACAGCCCGGTACGGTTCTGCTGACTGCTTTTTTAGCTGCATAGTGAATGATGCGGGAAATAGTTCTTGCTGTCGTGTGCTATTGTATGCGACATCGGTATCGACCAGCCAGCAGCGATGCTTAGTGCAAATCTGCATATCCGGCAGTTGGTGGCTGCGATGCCAATAAGGCTCACCATATAGTTGCAAGTCCTCTTGATAGCAGACGGGGCAATAGCGCATTACGGAGCAATGATTTCCGTTGGCCTGTGAAATGCCCATACGATGCACAGCTAATGGATTTCCATTGATGGCATAAGCATAGGTAGAACGCTTGCGTTGCGTAGGAAAAAATCGTGCGTAATAAGGATAAAATGTGTGTTGCATTACAATGTCCCTTGCGGACAAGTATCCCTGTGGAAGTTGTGCTAATAATGTGTCTATGTGCCACAGAGCAAGAGGCTCGGCGCACTGAAATAATCCCCGTATAGCTGACGCATGGTGTGCTTGGCGTAGTAGTTGCCGCTGTGAACATGGTAGCGACAAATGACACTGTACCATAGTTCATCCGGGTACGGCGAGGGAAAGAAACCAATCATATTGCCACCTCTCCCTTGATGTACTCTGCATAAGCAGATACAGGTGATTCGCCGTTCTTTTTTGCCTTTTTAATCAGCACCCGTATATCATTTCCAACAATTTTGGAGGGGGCTGCGGAACCTACGGATACCTCCGGCGTGGTCTTTGACTGCCGCTTAACAACGGGCTTGGTGGAAAGCTCGCTTATGTATTCTGACACCATCCCCAAGTTCCTTAAAAATGCACTTCCAAAAACCTCTAAGTCCAGCTTTTCGCGTCCATCAAGAATAGCTTGCTTTTGAGCATTGTATAAGAGCTTGGTGAGTATATCAGGGATGCCCTGTGTCTTGCGATACAGCCAATTTTCAAGTTCTGGTGTCAGGTCAGTGGCATATTGCGTGTACTGGTAATGCCATAGACCATGCAGAAGCAACGAAAATTCTTTGTCATTAGGCAGTCGGTCATAGACAAGCCCTGTGGTTCGCCGTGCAGCGCGAAACTCTTGCTGCAATACCTGCAAAACACGCGGTGTTCCGACCATGCAGATGCTTACGCCTGCCCCGTTGATAAGGTGGACTAAGAAATTAAGAAAACGCATACCGCCATCACTTTTACGATAGGCAATGTTCTGCAATTCGTCTATCACCAGCAGGCCAATATGATTGACCCGCACGATTTGATTGAGCTGACTGACAAGGACATCAATGCTCAATCTGCGCGATAGGGCATCCTTTTGGTAGCAGGTTCCAATCAGGCTGTCAATCTGTAAATAAATATCCAAAATCAGAGCTTTAATAGACGCATCATGCGGGGTCTGCACAACCAAGTACGGGATTTGGTGGCAGTAGAACTTTTGCCCATGATACACAGTGTGTTCGATGACCTGCGGATATAACGATAATACACGCTGCAATGCGGTGGACTTGCCAAGTCCTGATACACCGATGACTGAAAAAGAATTGCCGCCGCCGATGGATGCAGCAAGAGCATTGCCGTGCATCATCGAGTAACTATTCTGCATGGCGGCAGCTTCGCTCTGGATTGAATACTGCCCATAGCAATGCTGCATGGCAGTGTAGACTTCGCAGTACAGGTCAATCGTCATGGACAACGGCTGATAAAATTCGTACAGCGAGGACAACAGCTGCAAACGCTCCCCGGTGCTGCGGTCACGGTCACTATCGCTATAGGGAGGGATGACCGCCAGAGCGCGAATCAAGTCTTTGCCGGACAGCATCGGAGGCAAGGCTTCAATAAAAGGATTATTGCCATAGAGCGGATTTGCAATATAATCAGCGTGCATCGAAATCGTCCTCCTGTTGCTCTGTCAGTAAATCCATCAGCGATACGCTTTCTTGTTTGCGGGCTGTACTGCGGTTTCGCTGTATCTGCTTGCTGATATTACTGCGGTCTGGCGTTGTACGTTCGGAGCGGTCTGCAATGGCTTGTATATCGCTCATGAGGTCGAGTTGTGCCTGCAATTCCTGCTTTTTCCAGTCAGTACGTTCTATCTTTTCCTGCTGCTGTGCATCAGCAATTTCTGCCAGTGATTTGCCAAGATAGGCGTTTTGAGCCAAATCAAAAGCCGAGTAAGTGCCATTCTCGTATAGCCAAACAGTATCCATACATTCCGGCGCATAGGCAACCTGTACAGTTTCCCGTCCACCGAGACCGGCAGAAACGAAACGCTTTTTAAAAGTGCAGTTTGAAAAGCGGAGACCGAAAATTTCCAGACCGCGCTGCGTGATTTTCCCCTCGGCACGGGGCAACAGCGTATAGAGTAGCTTTTTGTCTGTGGCCTCATGCACAGGGCAATCATCCTGTGTCTCGCAGAACGACCAGATACTTGCAGCCAGTGGCGGCGTGTTGGATTCTATCATGGCGGGAGTGCGGGTAAAACCTGTCTGTACAGATTTCGCGTTGTAGAATAGGACGCAGCGCAGAACAACGGCAGTAAATTGTTCCAAATCCAGTGTGCCTTGTCTGCGATAGTCCGGTGCACCGCGTTCCTGCGTATCGGATTCGATGACACCCTTGCCTTTAAGTAGCGGCTTGTAGGTGCTCTGAACCAAATCAAACAGTTTTTCAACTACACCTTTTAAATCTGGCCGATAAGCGGGAAGATTTTCAATTTCAATATGGTAACTCTCGCACAGGTTTTCCAGTGGGCCGCTGATGAATTCACTGCCTCGGTCTGTCATAATTTTGGTGGGCAGATGATGGCTCGGCCAGTCCTGCGGGTCAATGTCTATCCCGTGCTGATGGCAAAAACTGACCTTATCCGTAAAAGTGTTCTGAAGCAGCAGACGCAGCGCGTATTGCCCGCCCTCTAAACCAACATAAACGCCGGTAATCAGGCGGCTGTAGGCATCGACCATTGTGTAAATGACAGGTCGGCCAATAGGTTTGCGGGAAAGGCGGCTGACAATGTAGATGTCGGCAATGGTGGCATCAGTCATGTACACACCAATAGTATGCGCGTAATCGCAGACCGAGCCGGTAAACGGACGGTGATTGCGCTGGTAGGCTTTAAGCCCCTGTCTGCTGATGGTCTCGCTGATGAGGTCGCGGTTCTGCGAAAGAAATAGCGGAACTGCCAGAACGTGGGATATTCTGGCTTCAATGTACGTGTGTGTCGCAGTATTTCGCCCGTAGCATCATCTTGTAGCAGTCTGCAAGCTCTGCCGCTGTGGGGTGTAGTAATACTTGTTCAGCGCCCAGCGGATGGCCTTTTCATCGGCAGTAAGCTCATGTTGTTCTGGCGCGGGACGCTCTGCGGGTAAAAGTGCATTTTTACTTTGGTATACCCAATAGCGCCAAAGGTATTGGAGTACCGTGCGGCGGGCAATGCCATGCTCGGCAGCAATCTGGCGGACAACCTCGTTGCGATGGGATTTATCATAGATACAGGCATCCTCCAACAGCGGCGCAATCAGGTCGAGCTTGCGATTACGCCCCTCGCGCTGGCGGTTGGTGATGTCCTCGTCCAGAACGAAAACAGAGTATGTTTCGGCAGGGACGGGCTGTAATTCTGCAAGCAAATCCGATGCAACGGGGTACGGCATCCGAAAGTGTTGGCAGCTGACAACATAGCTCTGCTCTTCTCTGCAAAGCAAAACGCGGACATGTTCGCCGCTTTCAGCGGCAAGGATGTCAAGATTCCTCATGGCTGGTATCCTCCTTGTCGATGATGATACCCCAATCGGAGATGCCTTGCTGCTGCCAGTATCGGCGGGACAGTTCCAGCTTTTCAGCAACCGAGGGGCGGCTTAAATAAGACCGAAAGACAGCCTCACGGACTGCCATGTGCCCATCGTCATAGTGCAGAACAAAATCTGTGGTGTAGGTTTCGCTGGGAAGATTTAAGTCGTTGGCAGGAATATCATTGCAGAGGATAGGAACATTACATTCAAATTGAAAAATTGCCGGTTCTGCATCCAGCATTTTCGCGATGGCAAGCTGCACTTTGTCATACAGACAGCAGACGGCCTTACATTTGGTGAGCATGATTTTGGTACAGCGCTCTTTTTGGACTTGTTTTCGCATTTCTTTGACGCTCCCTGTTGTAAATTTGGGGCGTCCGTTCACCGAAGAAAAATCACCTGTGTCCTTTTGGGGTAACCCGCTGTTCCATATTTTCCAAGAATCGAACTGAAAAGAGCGAAATTTGGAAAAAGTGGAATTTCAGTGTGCCTTTTGGAAAATCTTGAATTTTTGCTTGCCTCATAGATTTATCGCTGTAATGGCATAAAGACGTATTAAGAGGCAAAACAGAATTCCACATTTTCCGATTTTCTATTGACCGTACTATATGCGCGGGCACACGAAAAAATCCAGAAAGGCGCAGAGGAAATCAAGAGAGCGCATAGGAGCTCGCTCCACTCCGTTCCGCTCGCAATCCGCCTAATCTCCAAGCCAACTCCAAGAACATTCCAAGTCCACACCAAGCAAAATCAACGCATTATCTCATGTTTTCCCGCATGGGACAGAATGAGAGAGGATTGGAAACAAAAAAGAAAGCAGGCCCCAGAGCCGGATGGCGGAGGGGCCTGCGTGTGGATTCTTAACTTGTCTCTTTGTCCTTCGGTGAACGCCCTGTATCATAGTAATATAGAAAAGAATATAAGTCAATATGTGACGATAAACTGTAACTTTTATAAATGCACTTTTAAATTAAAAGCACTTGACAATACTGCCCGTTTAAACGTATGCTATATGTAAAGAATAACGAACGGATAGGAAGTGTTTTGCCATTTTTAACTACGAGTATAAGCCGAAGAAAACATCGCAGGAACTTGTTGCGATGCTAAAGGATGAAAAGGGCATAACCTTTTCCATTATGTCAGAGACAGAGGCAGCAGAATATCTTTCCAAGAGAAATAATTATATGCGGACGGCCTCTTATCGAAAGAACTATGCAAAGCATGAGACCGGCGCGCAGGTCGGAAAGTACATCAATCTGGATTTTGCCTATCTTGCAGAACTGTCAAACATTGACTTCTACTTACGGGAGCATCTCTTGAAGATGTGCATTGATATTGAACATGCACTGAAAGTGGCACTGCTGGCAGAGATTGAGCAGAACCCGCAGGAGGATGGCTATAAAATCGTATGCGGCTTTTTGGAGAAGTATCCGCAGGTAAAGCGCTCGATTGAGCAAAAAGCAGATGCGATATTTACGGGTGACTTGATAAACAAATACTTCAATTTATGCTATGTGGTGGATAGCCGGACAAATGCTTGCTCGGTAAAAATCATCAATGTGGACTGCCCTGTTTGGGTGTTGGCGGAAATCATTAGCTTTGGCGATTTGATAAAGCTGTGTGAGTTCTACAGCACAAATTATCGTCAGTTCTTTGCAGTGGCGCTGGATAGGAACATTATCAACCCGGTAAAGAGTCTGCGGAACGCCTGCGCCCATAATAATTGCCTGTTTACTTCGCTTAGGCCAAGCAAAACAACCAGACCGCCGCAGGTGATTTCCAGAATGGCAGCGAGAGTTCCCGGCATTTCCAGAATAGAAAGAACAAAGAAACTTTCCAGTAGACCGGTGTTTGAAATTATCTGCCTGCTTTATGAATACCAATTGGTTGTGAGTCCGAAAGTTAAGGAAAATCGGATGGCTGCGTTGAAAGAGTTTGCAGATGGGCGAATGATAAAACATATGGACTATTTCACTGGGGATGATGGCAACCAGTTGGTAGAATCCACCTTACTTTTTATAAGAAAGGAAGTTGACTTTTTCTCATAATAGGCATATAATACTAATGTAATCAAAAAGATACTATATCTTTTGTGAGGACGACGTTACTGACGCCGTTCTCATTTTCTTTTATGTGTAATGAAATGCAGCCCGTAAGGCGATAAATGCTTTGCGAGCTGCATTTTTGTATCAGAAGGAAAAAGGTCGCTTGGAATTTGATGGAGGTTGGATTTATTGTTTTCCTTTTTTGGAAAAAGAGTTATATGTAAAGAACCTGCTTAGTGGTTATGCCACAAGCATTTTCTGCGTAAATTTTACAATTACAGGTGTTACAACAGAGACGCATACAATGATTCCAAAACCTACAATGTGAGAACAGACATTTTGCGATTGTTGCTGATGACGTGTGCAATAGTTTTCGTTCAAGGCAGTAAGTTTTTCGGCAGTAGACATGTCTTTAGCGGAAATAATTAGCTTTGACTTCTCATTGTAAAGCTCCTTTGACGCTTTTTCAGATTCGTTGAACGCATTAGAAACTATGATGCTCATTTCATTGAATACTTCATTTTGCATAGAGCTTGGAGCATTTGTGACAGGTGTGATTGACTTGCTGTTCATGGCTGTCCTCCTTTTGTGCGAGTTTCTATATGATGTGGAAGTTGCTTGACAACTACTATTATAGCTGGTATTCTCTATTATGTAAATATCAAGTATGATATATAGATGACATAAATTCAACAAGAAATATCGGAGAATTATACAATGAATGATATAAACGAGAAGAAAGCTTCTATTTGGTGCGAGCGATTCGGTAGATTGATGAAAGAAAATGGATATAGAGAGATGAGA
>ENA-OQCN01001270-OQCN01001270.1-human-gut-metagenome-genome-assembly--contig:-NODE-1270-length-12745-cov-5.419242_pt1 | contig 12745 bp, 17 predicted proteins | sample MGYA00242497_ERZ504576 | MGnify/ENA primary metagenome ERZ504576 (study PRJEB26092, sample SAMD00036296) | human gut metagenome | host: Homo sapiens | study: EMG produced TPA metagenomics assembly of...
CTATTGCAAAACTGACGAAACGGATTCATCCGGGAGCTATTGTACTGCTGCACAGCCACCTCTTCCACTAATGCGCAGATTCTGGATGAACTGTTGGATAAATGGGAAGAGATGGGATATTCCTTTCATTCTCTGAATGAATTATGATCATTTAACATTTTCCGATACTGTTCACACACCACTATCCCGCGAGGTGTTTTGGCATGAATATGCCAAAATCCCGAGACATACAAGCCAAAATTCCATTGCCGCAGGCAATCTGGAATGAATTTTGGCTACGTTACTGTGAACGGAGTGAACAATAACGTAGGAAGAAAACACAAGGTGGAAAACTGAAAATAAGCATTGTAAAAATCCGAACTGTAATTTATAATAAAATTCAATGGTAACGGTTCAATATCTTTACAGTTACAAATAATGAGAAACAAGGAGGAAAACATGAAAAGAGAAACAGTCGTCGTACTGGATTTCGGCGGTCAGTACAATCAGCTGGTTGCCAGACGTGTGAGAGAATGTAACGTATACTGCGAAATCTATTCATACAAGACCGATCTTGAGAAAATCAAGGCAATGAATCCTAAGGGAATCATCCTTACCGGTGGTCCGAACAGCTGCTATGAGCAGATTCACCTACATGCAATAAAGAATTATTTGAGCTTGGTATTCCTGTTCTGGGACTTTGCTATGGCGCACAGCTTATGATGCATGTTCTGGGCGGAAAAGTTGAGAAAGCAGATGTGAGCGAATATGGAAAGACAGAGGTTCTGGTAGATAAGACAGATTCCAAAATCTTCAAAGACGTATCTGACAAAACAATCTGCTGGATGAGCCACACAGATTACATTTCCCAGGTTGCACCAGGATTTGAGATTGCTGCTCACACAGCAGACTGTCCGGTAGCAACTGCACAGAATGAGGAGAAGAAGCTGTATGCGATCCAGTTCCATCCGGAAGTGCTTCATACAGTAGAAGGAAAGAAGATGCTTTCCAACTTCGTACTTGGTGTATGCGGATGTGCCGGAGACTGGAAAATGGATGCCTTTGTTGAGCACACTATCAGAGAAATCCGCGAGAAGGTCGGGGATGGAAAAGTTCTTCTTGCCCTGTCAGGTGGTGTTGACTCTTCCGTTGCAGCAGGACTTCTTTCCAGAGCAATCGGCAAGCAGCTTACCTGTGTATTTGTAGATCATGGTCTTCTTCGTAAAGATGAGGGAGATGAGGTTGAGGGTGTATTCGGACCAAACGGTCAGTTTGACCTGAACTTTATTCGCGTCAATGCACAGCAGAGATATTATGACAAGCTGGCAGGTGTTACAGAGCCTGAAGCAAAACGTAAGATCATCGGTGAAGAATTTATCCGTATTTTTGAAGAAGAGGCCAAGAAGATTGGTGCGGTAGATTTCCTGGCACAGGGAACTATTTATCCGGACGTTGTAGAGAGTGGTCTGGGCGGAGAGTCCGCAGTGATCAAATCTCACCACAATGTAGGCGGACTTCCGGATTTCGTTGATTTCAAGGAAATCATTGAACCGCTCCGCGACCTTTTCAAGGATGAGGTTCGTAAAGCAGGTCTGGAGCTTGGAATTCCGGAGAGACTGGTATTCCGTCAGCCATTCCCAGGACCAGGACTTGGAATCCGTATTATCGGTGAAGTTACCGCAGAGAAGGTTCGTATTGTACAGGATGCAGACTTCATTTATCGTGAAGAGGTAGACAATGCTGCAGCTGAGTATAAGAAAGAACATGGTGAAGATCCTTCATGGATGCCGAACCAGTACTTTGCAGCACTGACAAATATGCGAAGTGTAGGCGTTATGGGTGACTTCAGAACTTATGATTACGCTGTAGCGCTCCGCGCAGTGAAGACTATCGACTTCATGACAGCCGAATCTGCTGAGATTCCGTATGCAGTACTGAATAAGGTTATGAACCGCATTATTAACGAAGTTAAGGGCGTTAACCGCGTATTCTATGACCTGACCAGCAAGCCGCCGGGTACGATTGAGTTTGAATAGTTGGAGCAGAGCTTCAAAGCCTTTATTTTCAAGGGTTTTGAGGCTCTTTCCTTTTAGAATTGCATTTTGATTGCATTTTTTTATTCAACTGCTCTGTGATAGATTGCTGTATGCTGATTGCTGGTGTAATCGGCAACACTGGTTGTTGCCGGAGTATAAGTGAGAACACCAGTTAATTTTTTGGCAACTTCCACGTTGGTGTTGGGATATAAATGTCCATAGGTTCCTAACGTAGTCTGTATCTTTTCATGCCCCAGACGTTCTTTAATCAATAAAGGATTTTCACCCATACTGATGAGCAGGGAAGCATGGGAATGTCTGAGTGCATGAATCTTGATACGGTGTACGCCTGCCAATCCAGCAAGTTTTTCTAATGCCCGTGGGAGGGTGTGCTTACTGGTGGGAATCCCATTGTAGCTTAGTACAAGGTCGCAGCCCTTTAAAACCTTTTGCTGTACTTCCTGCCATGCTTTCAATTCTTTGATGGTATCTGTGTCAATATAGATAGTGCGAATACTGGCTTGTGTCTTTGGCTCCACAAATTTGTATTCGTCCATTGTTTTATAGTACAGCGTTTTTGTTATACTTAAAAGTCCGGTTTCAAAGTTGATGTCCGACCATTGCAGGGCTGCGGCTTCTCCGATTCTCATTCCGGTCATAAACAGGAGCCAGTATGAAATGAAAAGGTAATGTTCGTAATAATCTCCCTTGTAGAGCAGGGAAATTACCTTTTGAAATTCATCCAGTGTCCAGAAATCCACTTTTGTTTTCTTGCTCTTGATGTTTCCTATCATTCGTGATGGATTTTTCTTTGCAAGACCGAGAACAACTGCTCTGTCAAAGGCAATGGAGAGCATACCCTGTACAATACGGATATAGTTTGGACTAAATTCTTTTGCGAGTTCAAGCTGCCAGTTCTGGACGTTAATGGGTTCTATCTCATCCACCGTCATTTTGTAAAAGTATGAAAAATGCTTCTGAATGGTAGAACGGCGGTTCAGATAGGTGCTTTCCTTTACTTGTGTTTTATACCAAGGAAGATAAGTTTCCTCAATAACTGTTGAAAAGATAGCTGCTGTTTCTTTTCTGTTAATTCTTCTGTGGATGTCAGCATAAGTTTTGAATATGCTTCTCTGGCTTCTTTTTTTGTCTTGAATCCACTTTTGTATTTCTGAATCTGTTTTCCGGTAATCGGATGAAAACCTAAGTTTGCTCTAAAATAATAAGTTCCGTTTTCTGCTTTCTTAATAGGGTCTTTTGCCATGATTTCACTCCTTACATAAATGTGCAAGAAGTACAATCAGTTTGATTTATCAGTAAAAGTAATCCCTAGCAATTCTTCCACAGCTTCTCTGGGAACCCTGTCCAGTTTGCGTGACTGATAGTAGGTATGCCCTTTTGAAATCATAAGTTTTTTTGCTTCTCTTATGATGTCTGCTGCGAATGAAGTCCCATAACCCAGTTCTATTAAGTCTTTTTTTGTTACTGTAATCATGTTCCTCCTTTCCATAGACCAGATATGGAACCCTCAATATCTGTCTATATTATATCAGATTTTATGGCAAAAGTAATATCAAGATTGTATTTCCTGCAAATAGTTATTTGATTTTGAATGAAAAATTATAATTCAAAATGGTATATAAGCAAGCCGAACAGCTTTCGCTAAAGCTCATGGGAATCTCACCCCTGCATGGTTCTCATCCAGCCGTACCCTTTGCCAGCGGTGCTACATCATCACACGGACTAAGGCTGTACGGAAGTATCATTATCACAATAGAAAGGTCATGGCGGCAGTTTTTGCGGTAAGCTGCTTATGGAACGCTGGCAGGAATCGCTATCCGGTTTCATCCCTCCTTTGGTGGGTCACGGCGTGCCAGCCCAACGGCTCTCTTTCTATCGAAACGTATTCGGCTGCTTTATGCTGCGTTGATTAGACGCTTTCTTTTTCAAGGAACAATCCGGCTTTGTCAGCCTGTTAAAATGCACTGGTGATAATGCACTTTAATAGACTGGCAAGCTCTGTCTGGGAAGCATGGGCTTGTCCATGCTTCCACAGGAGAGCGTTATTTTTAGTTTGGTTCCCTGATTTCAAAAGATAAAATCTTTGCAATCAGACGTGTTTCCATCCGGCGGCGTAGGGTTTCATCTACAACCATGTGGGTATTCCCATATTCGTCTTTCATGGGACGCATGGAACGGCTGGCAATAAAACCGCTGTAATGGCGTACAATCTGGTTGACTGCTTCAATATCGCCGTCCGCAGCCCTTACAATCACAGGAAACGGAATCATAGGGTGCTTTGCTGTCATGCTTCTTCCTCCATAAATTTTTTGATAAATTCCAGTCCGGCGTGTCTTCTTCTCTGGATGGTAGAACGGTTGACTTCCAGAATTTTTGAAATTTCCGTATCGTCAAATCCAAGAAAATAATATCTCAAGATAACATCACGTTTCTTTCCGTCCAGATTTTCCAATGCTTCTGCTAACAGGCTGTTTTCAATACGGACAGTAAATCCATCCATTTCAAAAGTATGGAAGTGGGATGGATAGGTGTCTTCGGAAGAAAACAGATTGACGGTGTAATCGTCCATATCACAGAACAGGGTTTCCCGTTTACACTGTCTGGACAACGCTTTGAGATAGTCTTTGCGTTCATCCTCCATAGCGACTTTACAGATATAATCAAACTGGTTCTCTATGGTTGTCTGAAATTCAGATGGCTTCATCATTGTTCACCCCCTTTCCAGCCTTGAAAGGGAGCGAGTTGATAGGAATTTCTGCTTCTTTCCCCCTTTTCGCTCTTAGTCCCGACAGGACAGGGGGTGCAGTTGCGTTTTGAAAAGAAAAATTTAAAAACTTTTTCTTCCAACTAAAAAAGCACGCAAACAGACGATATTTCTGCTTGTGTGCTTCGATAGTTCTTTCTATGTATTCTGAAAAACCACATTGAGGGTCAGACTTTTCTAGTGTAGGTGGATGGCTTTTTTTTAACGGTTTACCGAATGTAGATATATTTAAGAAAATATTTTGCATAGCGGCTTCCTCCTGTAAGCCGCCGGAGCCTAAAAAAAGCTGACTTTAATACAACCTCCATATATTCTGGAAAAAAGAAAGACGGCGGCTTTTGTCAAACCGTCGTCTGGAAAGATTTATGAGATTTTGACGCAAGAAAAGTGTACTGCCAAATAACGGTTTTTTTTATTTCCGTTTCGGCAGCATAGTTTTATCTTTGATACGCATAATAGGAACTGTACAACTATACAATACGTTTTTCTATACCTGTCACTATTACAACAGGAACAGTAAAATGTACAGAGGTGGTGTATTATGCGTAAAAAAGAAGATAAATATGATTTCAGGGCGTTTGGGCTTGCCATAAAAGAAGCCGTAAAAAACAGGGATTGACCCGTGAACAGGTGGGAGCAATGATTGAGATTGACCCACGCTATTTAACCAACATTGAGAATAAAGGGCAGCACCCAAGTTTACAGGTGCTTTACGACCTTGTATCTCTGCTGAATGTATCAGTGGATGAGTTCTTTTTATCCTCTGATAGTCTGGCAAAAAGCAGCAGACGAAGACAGCTTGAAAGCAAAATAGACAATTTCACAGACGCTGACCTTGTTATTATGGAAAGCGTTGCAGATGGTATTGTCAAATCTAAGGAAGTGGGGGAAATGTAAAACCTCCACTTTTGTTTATAATTGCAGTGATATTAGAATTGATACTCTGCAATATTTTTGAAATCATTGTTCAACACATAATATACCTTATTTTTAGCAACGGAATATATAAAAGAAACTCTGGTTGCCCAAAGTCCTTCCTGACGTACTGACCTAAGTACATCAAAGGCGTTGGAAATAGAGAAGTTTTCTCCATATCCTTGCAGTAAATCCTTTGCCTTTTCATATCTGTTATCCCCAGATAAAACATATGGATTAGTCAATTCTGGTTTTAAAATGGAGTAATTTGTTATTAAGGAATATTTTTCTTTTTCCAAGCGATACCCAATCCCCGGTTCAATAATGAGAACACGCCCATTTCTATCCGAAAACATAGCCTGCATAGTAGTGTCAGGTGCATAAGTAATTTTCTTTTTTTTCACTATTTCCAATGAATCGTCAAAAGAGAGATTGCCTTTTATAAAGTTTTCTGTCAAATCAGCTATTGGATAGCATGATTCATTACCGCAAAATTGTGCATTGTCATTTCCATGTACATACAACAATGTGCCAACATTCCCATTTCTATTGATTCCGTGAAAAGAGTGGTACTTATTATCGGACATTTTTATCCCTATAAAAAAACGGTCTTTTTCGGCAATTACAGTATGTTCCCATTCAGAAAGGTCAATATCAAAATTGAACCCAACAATGGTTTCTTTTCCATTATACACAAATCTTGTACACATATTTGTATTTCCTTTCGCAAACTAATTTAAATAGTGTAAAAACTAATTACATTAGTAATTTTAAATATTATAAGACTGTTTGTCAATACAAGAGTTCATTTTTTCTAACCAAATTATTGACTTCATTAATTTGATTACTTAAAATGAAGTAAATGATGTGTAGAAAGAGGAAAATGAATATGCGAGTTACAAAAGCCGAAGTTATAAAAACTGCTTCTGATATGGCTGATAGAAATGGACTTCATAATGTTTCTTTGAAAGCTATTGCTGAAAATTTAGGGATTCGTACCCCCTCCTTATATAATCATATAGGAAGTTTGGATGAACTTCTTAGGGAGATAGCACATAGTGGTATGCGTACTATGAATGAAAAAATGATTCGTGCAGCAATCGGTAAGACAGGGGATTCAGCATTAAAATTAGTGGCAGTTGAATATCTTAATTATATGATTGAACATCCCGGTGTTTATGAAATAATTCAATGGGCTAGTTGGAATGGAACAGAGGAAACAGCAATCATTTTTAATGATTATCTATCTTTACTTAAAACACTTATTTGCTCATGTGGCTTTAATCCTGATAAGACCACTGAAATTTTGAACATGGTAACAGGTATGCTTCATGGTTATACAACTTTACAATTAAGATATGCTTTTTCTAATCCTGATAAAGTAAGAAAAGAATTATCCGAAGCAATTGACACACTACTATTGGGAGCTAATCAAAAATATAAAGACTAATGATAAATTTTAAAAAGAAATACTTTATAAAGAGAAACGTGCAAATCTCAAATGAGAAATGCACGTTTTTCTATAACTATTTCACAATCTTCCAATTCTCTCCATTCTTCTCTAGCACAAGGTCAAACTGTGATACCTGTGTTGTCATAGTCTGATTATCCAGATATTTCACCGCAAGGGAAGCGGTCACCTGATTTCCGTTTCGATTGTAAACCGGATTCACCAGTTCCGAGAAAATATATTCTTTCCCCACAGGTTTCAGCACGCCCTCATTCACATAATAGGTCAGCTCCTTTGCGGTTGCCGTAGGTACAGCTTGAAAAAGGTGGTGAGAAATTCGTTGATTTCTTCTGTAGTGATGGAATCTACCGTACCGTCACTTTGTACTGCTTTTGGGGTATAGCCGGATTTTACGGGAACACTGGTGATGGTTGGATTCTGAATAATCGTCAGATTCCCAGAGCCGTCCACATAGACGGTCACCTGATAGGCGGAACGGACAGTTTTACCGGATTCTCCCTCTGTGATACGCTGTTCTACCGTATAGGTCACTTGATAATGCTGCTCCTTTTCTTCTGTGATTTCCCATATCTGAAATCAGTCAGCAGATGATACGGGGATGTCCTTTCGGACGGTATCTACATTCAGGGCTTGCAGCTCTCCGGTGAGATAGCCTTTTAAAGCATTTGTCCGGTTATCAATGGAAGCGGCGGACTGTTCCCATGAATAGTAGACTTCTGCGAAATTCTCCACAAAATTCTCTATCTTGTGGGTGTCGAGGATTTGTTCCTCAATTACTTTGGTTTCATGGACAGTATGAATGTCTATCGCCGTGAAATTCTTATAGACGGCAAACAGGAAGCTCATTGCCAGCAGCACCCACAGGGCAATCACGGTTTTCTTATGGGTATTGACTTTGTAGACTTTCAGTTTCTTTTCTTTCTGCTTTTTCTGGTTTTCCTCTTTTCTAATCTGAATCATATCGGTTCATCCTTTCTTATTGTTTGATTCGTCCGGCTCCGGCAAGGTGCTGTTGCCAGTAGGAGCCTGTCAGGTCTGCGTAACCAATGGGATTTCCGGCATGGTACATCCGGTTATTTCCCACATACAGCCCCACATGGGTGATATAGGTTCCGGCGTTGTAGGTGGAGTGGAAAAAGACCAAATCCCCTGCTTTTGCTTCGGACAATGGGATGTGCTGCGTTACATTGTACTGTTCCTGTGCTGTCCGTGGCAGGGCGATTCCTGCCTTGCCATAGCACCACTGCACCAGTCCCGAACAGTCAAAGGAAGTGGAGGGGGAATCGCCCCCGTACACATACGTCCAGCCCTCATACTTTAAGGCTTCCTCCATGATAGCCTGTACCGTTTCATCATCAAACTGTGCCACGGTCAGGTATTGCGATACCAAGAGGACATAGAACATATTTCCATAGGAATACCGCCAGCCCCCGTTTTTCTCTACGGCAACAGGTTGGTGTAGGTGACTTTCTTTCCGCCGGATTTGTCCCTTGCAAAGCTCTCTGCCAGTTCAAAGGTGTATTTTTTCCCACGTCCTGCCACATAGTCTAGGAAACCGCCGCCATAGTTGTAGGACTGAACCACACTGTTTAAGTCACAGCCCTTTGCTTCTGCCGCTGCGAGCAGTTCCGAGAAATATTTGCAGCCCTGTTTGATGGATTCCTCTGTACTAAGGGAGTTCGGGGGAAGCCCCAGAGATTCCGAGGACTGCATAACGTCTTCCAGCGTGCCGCCGGATTCCACCTGAATGATGGCGAGCAGCACATTTAAGTATTCCTCTATGCCATATTCCCTTGCATACTTTTCCAGCATAGGCTTATGGGCGAGGACTTCCTGTGATACGCTCACGCCCCCATAGATAAGGTTTCCGCTGCTTCCTCCGTCTTCCTCATCCGAGAAGACAATCACCACCAAAAGGAGCAGGGAGAACATTATCACGAACACGCCGTAACAGGCAAAGAAAAGGTGTCTTAACTTCATGGCTTCTCCCCTTTCTTCTGTTTGGAAGCCGCTGTTACCGTTTTTGTCCACTCCTTTCTGGCGGTGGTACGCCGGATGGTAAAGTTAGATTCTTTTACCACAGGGGCAGCCCGTTTTCTTTCCGGTATCACAGGAGCCGTATCGTTCTGGACAGGTCTTGTCGGACGGGGAGCAGCAGGTGTGGTGGTTGGAGCTGTCTTTTGCCTTTCATCTGGCTGGACAGGAGAAGCCGGTGGGACTATCTGACGTTCTGCCCTTACAGGCGGTGTCTGTTCATAGTGGATGGAAGCCGCCTTTACCACCGGAACAGAAGTCCGTTCTGCCACAGTTTCCCCATAACGAAACCTGTCCCCGTTCCCTGATGGATGGGGAAGCAGGCTTTCCTGTATGAGTGGTAGATGCATGATGTCGGAAATCTTCTGGCTGCTTTGCAGTAACAGGGCGTTCATGGACAGGAGCAGCCCCTTTGGGTGATTCGGAAGCTCTCTGTTGCGGCTGTTTTGCCTGTTCCAGTTCTGCCTGCGTTCTGCAATGGTCTGTCTGCGGCTTTCTGCCTGTGCATTTCGTTGTTCCGCTCTGGCAGTTCGGGTCTGGGTCACGCTGGAGGTAAAATCCCGTACTCCCTCTGATACCTGTGTTTTCCCGTGGTAAAGGGCGTACTTTGCATTGACAGGCAAATCCTTTGCCTGCTCCCGAAGCTGTCCGGCAGTATCGGCTATCTTATCTTTGGTATCTGCCGCCGCACCTACCGCAGAACCAGCCCGTTTCCATACGGATTCCTTTTCCGGTGCTGCCTGTCCGTCTGGTCTGCTGTGGTCTGCCTGTGTCCGTTTGGAAGCGCCGGAGGTGGAAGCAGTTCTCTGGTTTGAGCCAGCCTGTTTTCTTGCGTGGTATGCAGCCGTTCCAGCCCCAAGAGCCGCCACGGAACGTCCTAACTTATGCTGTAAACGGTGCATATGGGCGTGCATGAGCATACGGGGTCTTCGCATGATACGGCTCCCCATGCTTTGGGAATCGCCGCTCTGTAAGGAGAACATCCCCATCAAATCCCCCAGCTTGAAATAGATTCCGGCAAAAGTCACTATCTGCAAGAACGCCGTCAGGAAGAACGGATATTCCCCAGACAGGTTGTAGAGCATGGTGGAAATGCTGAACGCTACCGTGATAATCAGGGTGATTCCGGCTCTGGTAAGGATGGTGTTGAACAGTTTCGTAATGGCACGCTTTGACATCCCCTCAAAAGAGGGAACCATGCTAAGGAGGAAGCTCACAGGCAGGAACATGGCGTAGATGATAAAAAGCACCTGTGAGAAAATCATTATCCCTGTGAGCAGGAATACAAAAAAGGAGATACCGATATTGAACAGGAACAGGAAGAAGACGGTTCCCAAGCGGTTGATGGTCTTTGTGATGGTAAGGTTGGTGTTTTCCCTGTCTTCGATTTCCTCCACCACGATTTCTTCCCTGTCCTGCCCGTTGTTTTCGTCTGGGCTGGTTGAGAGCAGGCGTTCCACGCGGTCAGCCCCAAGGTTTTCCACATCCGAGTTGCCGTATTGCAGCAGGAGCCACGGCTGCTTGACCTGTATGGAAAACAGGCTGTCCCGTATCAAATCTACGCTGTCTTTTCCTTGACTTTCCGAGTTCGGCAGCACAATCTTTGTGCCAAGGGTCAGGCTGGCATTGCTGATGTCTGCGGAAAATTCATTGATTTTCCCGATATAATCAGGAGCATAAGCGATAAAGGCAGCGGACAGCACGAACACCACCACGAAATTCACAACGGCATGGATGGCTTTTGTGGTTTCCCGTTTGATAAGCCCTGTGTAGGCAACGTAAATCCCCACCACCAGAATGAGAATCAGCAGGAACCCGATATAAAATCCCTCCGAGGACAAGCCGCCTGTGGTAACGCCTGCAAGGGTCTGCATATTTTTCCCAATGGAATCCGCCGTAGAGGAAATGAAGTCCAGCGAGTAGGTTCCTGAATCAGATACCCCGTGGCGTTGGAAAGGTACAGGCTGATTGTCCAGATAAAATTTGTGATGGCATACAGCCCGTACATCACCTGTTTTCCGATACCGTCCAGCCAGTTCCACGGGAGCCAGTCCCATCCGCTGTCCACATAAAAATCAAGCTGGTAGTTGTCCAGAGGATATTTGCTGTATTCGTTGGCAGCGTCCACCGTATCATCCACCAGTCCGGCAGCATGGGCGGCTGTGCCGAAGACTGCCAGCAGCAGGAGGATGAGCAGGAGTGCCAGAAGCACCCTGCCAATCACTTTTCCTGCCATCTTCCAAGACAATCTCTTTTTTGCGTGATGGGGAACAGGGAGTTGCTGCCCGTTGGAAGTTCTATGTATCACCATCATTCCACCTCTTTTCTCACGGGCGGTCTGGTATCAAAGGCATGGAACAGGTCTTTAAAGATAGGATGGAACTGTATCACTCCTACACGCCCGTACAAATCACTGATAAGGCACTGTCCGTTTTCCAAGTCACGGAGCCGCTTCTGGTTGTTTTCATCTTCGGAATCTACCCCGAAAAAGGCGAGGGTCTTCTTGATTTCGTTGATGTCCGTGGAACGGAACGCAAACTTCAAGCCCAGATTGTTTTTCAGCTTTTCATCCAGCAAATCGTCCGTGTTCTGGGTGACAAAGTAAACGCCTGCGTTCATGGCACGTCCGGCACGAACCAGCTTCATAGAGAGGGTCTTGCCCTGTGCCACCTGTAAGAAGCTCCATGCTTCATCCAAATCCACAATCTTAAACACGCTGCGGTCGGTGTGGATGAAGTCGAGGGCAAAGGTGCTGATTACAATGAGCATTGCCACGGAAAGCAGCTCCATTGTGGTGTATTCTTCAAATGAGGTTTCCTTATCCGGCAGCACCAAATCCGCTACCTGAATGATATTGAGCTGCTTTTCAAGGCTGATGGACTGTGTGACATCCCCATCCGAAAAGAGCAGGTGTGCAAAGTCATAGTCCGTAAAGGATTCGATATGGTCGGCTATGCTGGTGCTGATGGTGGTTCCCTCCGCCCGAAGTTCCTCAATCACTTTGAAAAGTCCCCGTTCCTCACTGTTTGTCACCGCACGAATGGCTTTCCGAAGAACAGGGAACTTTTCCCCGTCACGGCTGGAAATGCCCGTTAAAAAGGTCAGGATGTCGATTGCCAGTGATTCGGAATCCTTTGGGTTCTCCATAATCACATACGGGTCGAGTAAGCCCCTGTTCTGTTCCTCCGAAGTCAGGTTTACGATATTGATTTCATGGGCGATTTCCGGCAGGGTTTCTTTCCAGCGTCCCCGTTCCGCTTTCGGGTCAACAATGAGAGCCTGTGCCCCAAACAATACGGAATAATAGACAATCATGTTGTTGCTGAATGATTTTCCACCGCCGAGGGAGCCGACAAAAGCGGCAGCAAGGGCGTTGGTGACGGAGCCTTTTACCCCTTGACTGGCAAGGGCAGGCTTTAAGTACACGTTTCTTCCTGTATCAAGCTGTACCCGATATAAATACCCTCCGGTTCCCCCAACATCTGGGTTGCCCCGAAGCCAAGACCAGCGAGGAAGTCGCTGGTG
>ENA-OQCN01001271-OQCN01001271.1-human-gut-metagenome-genome-assembly--contig:-NODE-1271-length-12744-cov-3.122692_pt1 | contig 12744 bp, 18 predicted proteins | sample MGYA00242497_ERZ504576 | MGnify/ENA primary metagenome ERZ504576 (study PRJEB26092, sample SAMD00036296) | human gut metagenome | host: Homo sapiens | study: EMG produced TPA metagenomics assembly of...
ATAGCTTTTATTTTCCCTCACTCAAACAATTCATGATTTTAAAATTTTTTGCCACCTTAATCCTATGATGTTGAGCTCAATAGTGCAGTTTGTCAATCAAAAATCTTGCATGTACTATTGTCATCCTATAAAGATTCGGGTGTCAAAGGTGGTTTTCAATTTTGGGTCTGTCAAATTGCACAAAACCGAACTTGTTTTGTTCCGTTGTCCGAAAATAAGAAAAACTAAGATTTTCTAATTTTCTCCCAAAGTCACAAAAACAGTCTCGGCTTTGTGCAATTTGACAATCGCTAAGTTATGAACCACCTTTTGACACCCTAATCCTATAAAGAAAAAAAGCCCTCCAGCCATTAGATTTTTCATCTAACTTCCGGAAGGCAGTTCCCAAACTGGAGTTTTGTAACTAAAAACAACAAATCCATTCCAAAAATACAGTCTATTTTACTTTGTAAGATCTTTGATGACCTCTCCTGCAAGAATCAGTCCCGCCACAGACGGCACAAACGCAATACTTCCAGGGATATCACGGCGCTCGGTGCATTTGTGGACGGTTCCCGGAGGGCAGACGCAATGTGACCGGCAGCTGATACTCATATCCTCGATCGGTCTTGTCGGCTGCTCTTTGGAATATACGACCTTTAATTTTTTGACCCCGCGTTTTTTTAACTCACGGCGCATGACACGCGCGAGCGGGCAGACTGTCGTCTTATAAATGTCAGCCACCTCAAACTGGGTCGGATCTAATTTATTGCCAGCTCCCATGCAGCTTATGACAGGCACATTGCACTCTTTTGCGCGCATGATGATCTCTAATTTTGCAGTGACCGTATCTACTGCATCCACGACATAATCATACTCAGAAAAATCAAACTCATGCGCATTTTCCGGCAGATAAAAACATTTTCTCGCTTCCACTTTTGCATCCGGATTGATCTCTAAGATACGCTCCGTCATCACATCAACTTTATATTTTCCAACCGTTTTTCTGGTCGCAATGATCTGACGGTTGATATTCGTCAGACATACCTTGTCATCATCCACGATCACAAAAGAACCGACTCCGCTCCTGGCAAGCGCCTCAACCACATAACCGCCGACTCCGCCGATTCCAAAAACTGCAACTTTTGCATTTGCAAGCCGTTCCATATTATCTGAACCCAGCAGTAACTGGGTTCTTGAAAACTGATTCAACATATCCTGTGCTTTTCTCCTGTTATTTCCTTATCTCTTAGTTCCTATTATCATTTGTGCAAAATTATTTTTTCCATATCGGGAAGTTCATTCCTGCCTCTTGTGCAAAATTATTTTTTTCCATATCGGGAAGTTCATTCTTGCCTCTTGTACAAAATTATTTTTTCTCTATATCAAGTGTCTCATTCATACTTCCCATACGGTATCCGCCAAGGTCAAGCGTCACATAGGCAAATCCAAGCTGTTTCAGGTAAGAATAAATCTTTTCCCTGTTTTCCCCTTCTACCAGTTTTGCGATCTCATCCGGCAGCACCTCGATACGCGCAATATCCCCATGGATCCTTACGCGCACCTGATGAAAGCCCATATCCAGCAAAAGCTGCTCCGCCCTATCCACCATGCCGAGTTTTTCTTCGGAAATTGTCTCCCCATAGACAAACCGGGAGGAAAGGCATGCAAATGACTGCTTGTCCCAGGTTGCAGTCCCATCTCTTTGGAAAGTGTACGGATCTCTTCTTTGTTCAACAAAGCCTCCCTGAGCGGACTTTTGATACCAAGCTCTGCAACTGCGACCAGTCCCGGTCGATAGTCACCATTATCATCCATGTTGGATCCCTCAGCTACGGCATTGATATGATACTCTTTTGCAATTTCCAGTATTTTCTCAAACAATTCATGTTTGCAGAGATAGCAACGGTTCTTCGGATTCTGGCGAAATCCCTCGATATCAAGTTCTTCCGACTTGCATACAATGTGTCTGATTCCCTGCTCCTTGCAAAACTGCTTTGCCTCCTCTAACTCCCTTTTCGGGAAAGAACAGGAGGATGCCGTAACTGCGATCACATGATCCGCACCAATTGTTTCCTTTGCCGCTGCGAGCAGAAATGTCGAATCCACGCCGCTGGAAAAAGCGACTGCAACACTGCCCAGTGACTTTAAATATTCCTGTAAATTTTTATATTTTTCCTGTACTGACTGCATAATAATCCTTTATTTCATATAATTTAATCTATTCTTACCACTGTATAATCGCCCATGGCATGACTGACATAAAAGATCACATATACTTTTCCGTCGTGCACATAAGACTCTCCCATCGTCTCATCGGCTCCGTAATCGTCTACATCTCCGTCAAAATGGGTAAGACTTGCCGCAAGTGCTTCCTCCGTCGGTTCCATCCAGATGAAATTAAATTCCAAAATATCTTTCATCGTAATTTCAGTAGTCGGATTTCCTTCCGGATCCAGCACGGTATAGCCCTGTGCAGTATCTGTATTGTCTTTTCCGGCAAATAAAATTTTAGCCGTCTCATCCGGATCTGCAAAATCAGAAAATGTCATTTTTTCTCCGGTCTTCATGTTAATATTAACGGAAGTAAGTGCTGCAGAAGGATGCGCTGATCCTTCATAATCATAATAACTCTGACAGGTCAGAGAAAGCATATCCTTTGTCTGTTCCTGCACGGTATATGTGAGCACCACGGAATCATTTGCACCAGGTTCATCTCCTCCGTATCTCCCGTCATTTCCCCGACAGCTTCTTTTGCCGTATTTTCAAAGTAAGTATTCCATTCTTCCTGTTTTTCGGTATCACTCCAGCCTGTAATCTTCGGATAAGAAATATCAACCAGATCCGTCTTTTTGTAGCTTACCATCTCTATCTGATAATCAGACTGTGCGTCCTGCCCTGCCTCTGTTGTGGCTGCGGCTTCTGTTTCGTCCTGTTCTGAATCCTCCGAAACCTGTGAGGTTTCTGGCTCCGTTTCATTCTGTACTGTAGTCTCACTGGTTTTCTGCTGATCCATAGAGCCTGCCGCACCAGTGTTTTTATTTTTACCACAGCCTGCTGCAAACGTGAGTGACAGTGATAATACCGTAATTAATATAAGATTTCTTCTTCTCATATAGATCCCCTTTTCTGCGCAGTTTTTTACACTGAATTCCTTTTCTTTTATAGATAAATTAGTCTGCCAGCATCTACTGCTCCAAAAACTTCACAATATCTTCCGGTTTTTCTGCAAAATTTGTCGCCCCGTGTTCAATCAGGAACTCCTTATCACGGAATCCCCAAAGCACTGAGATGCACGGCAGTCCTGAATTTTTTGCCGTCATGACATCCACATCCGAATCACCGATGTAGACTGCCGTATCCGCCGGTTTTCCAAGTTCTGCAAGCGCCGTGTGCACCATATCCGGCGCTGGTTTTCTCGCCACACCTTCGCGCTCCCCGATCGCAGCCTGCACAATGCCTTCGAAATAAATCTCGTTTAACTCTTTGACTGCAAAATCAATCTTATTCGAAACGATTGCAAGCGCATAACCTTTTTCCTTTAATTTGCGGAGCACCGGAACAACACCATCGTAAGCTCTCGTTTTGTCATTGCAGTGTTCTCCATAATACTTTTTAAAAACAGCAAATGTTTCTTCGAATTTCGGATTGTCAAATCGCCCGGAACGGAAAGTTCCATCAGACGACGCACACCGTTTCCAACAAATGCACGCACTTCCACGATCGTGCGCTCCGGCATCTGCATCGTTCGCAACGCATAGTTTGTGGCATCTGCCAGATCCTCTAACGTATTTAATAAGGTTCCATCCAGGTCAAATACGACTGTTTCATATTTTTTCATAATAATCCTCATTTCTGCTTGTGATAAATCTTTTGATCCACACATATTTCCTTTTTCTAATTGACACTCACGTTTCCCGCAAGCACCTGCTTGTAATCTTCGTAATTCTTTGCAAGGAGCGCCGGTGTATCCAGTCCATACGGACATTTGCTCTTGCATTTATTGCAGTGCAGGCAGTTTTCGATCTTTTTCATTTTCGCCTGAACCTCCGGTGTGAGCTGCAGTGCAGACGGAGAGCGGCGCAGCAAAAGTGACATACGCGCACAGTTGTTGATCTCAATGCCCGCCGGACACGGCATACAATAACCGCAGCCGCGGCAGAAATCGCCTGCCAGTTCTTTTCGGTCATTCTCGATCAGTGCACGGATCTCATCCGTCATTGTTGGCGGATTATCAATATATGAAATAAATTCATCCAGCTCTTTTTCCCGCTGCACACCCCAGATCGGCAGTACATTTTCATACTGCGCCTCAAATGCATAGGCTGCCGCAGAGTTCGTGATCAGACCGCCGGACAATGCCTTCATTGCGATAAATCCCATGTCTGCCTTTTTACATTTTTCCACCAGTGCAATATCCTTATCCGTTGCCAGATAGCAGAACGGAAACTGCAGTGTCTCATACAGCCCGGATTCGATTGCCTCCTCGGCAACCGCAAGCCTGTGTTCGTGATACCGATATGACGGATCTTCCCCTGCGCCTTTGCCTCAAGCATCGCCTCATAAAGCCCTGTTCCATCTCCCGGTTTCGCAGAAAGAAGGATTGTGGAACTGATAGATATCAATGTAATCCGTCCTTAAATTATGTAAAGAAATCCCAAGCTGTTCCCAGAATTCGTCCGCATTTTTTGCCGCCGTTTTGGTCGCAATGTAGACTTTTTCACGCATTCCGTCGAATGCCTCGCCTAATTTTTCCTCACTGTCCGTGTAAAACCGCGCCGTATCAAAAAACGTAATGCCCGCTTCATACGCTTTTCTCGCCAGTTTTACCGCATCCTCCGTGCTGACTCTCTGGATCGGCAGTGCGCCAAATCCATTCTTATTTACTTTGATCCCTGTACTTCCTAAAACTACCGCTTCCATAACTCTTATCGTTTTCCTCCTTAAATCAATCGTGTTTTAACCACTATTTGCTCCCAACATTATCTATGCAGCAGAATGCACACCCACGAACATTCTATTGTTTTAAATAAGGGAAAATTAACTCGCTCTTATTCCGCTTATCAAACATATTATTATACTGCAGTATCTCATAATTTTTCAGCCATTTTGCATCCTCGCCAGCCGCATCTTCCACATGTAAAAATTTTCCCTGCGATTTGGAATAAAATCCTCTCGAATTGACCGCCGGAATTTCTTCCATCATGTCGGCTAAAAACTGATTGTATGCCGGAAGCGCAATGCCCGCGCGCTTCAACGCCAATGTTGACAGATAATTAAGGCTTGTCAGTTCCACACTTTCTTTGCCGCTGTCATAATTCGTCCAGATAAAAAACGGTACGGTGTAAAGATTTTCAAGTTCAGACAGCGTCAGTCCGCCCAATCCTTTCCCATTCAGATACGGATAAAAACTGGATGACAAACTCGGCTGATGATCCCCGAAAAAGACGATCTCAACCGGATCATCCACTTTTTCAAAATAGGAGATCAGATACTCTAATGCCGAATCACTCTCGTGGATCAATGACAGGTACTGGTTCACGTCCGGATAATTGATGCCAAGCATACGCGCTTTTTCATCAAAATTGTCATATTTCTCCGTATAACCGCCATGATTCTGCATGGAAATACTCATAATGAATAAATCCTCGTTGGATTTCTTACTCTCATAACGGTCGACGATCTTCTCATACAGTTCCTGATCTGTAATATAATCACGCAATATCTTCGTCTGGTCAAAATCATCGATAAAATGCGTTTCATCAAATCCCATATTCGGATATACGATATTGCGGCTCCATCCGGTATCATAATAAGGATGCATTGCCACACAGGTGTAACCGATATTTTTCAGATTTGACACCAGAGAAGTCGGTGTATCCGTGATATACTGCTGATAGACAACCGAACCGCTCGGCAGAAATGCCATGGAATTTCCCGTCAAAAATTCCCACTCGGAGTTTGGTGTTTTGGCGCCAAACACGGAAGAGAGCGCATGCCCCTTGATCGTATTTTCCTCCAGTGAATCGTAAAACGGTGTCAGATCGATATTGGTTGAAAAATTACCCACCACACTAAGGTCCGCATAGGATTCACTCATAACCACAATAATGGTCGGCTTCTTCTCCGTTTCTCCGGCGACTGTATCCGTCTCTTTGCTGTACTGATCCTCAAGTTCCTTGACTGCCTCTTTCGAATACCCATCCGGTTCCGCAATAAAGCAGTCGCGGATACTTAACACAAAGTTTAAAATATAGCCGTTTCTGTAACTTCCTTTTTGTTCCCATGTCTCTGTCACAACACCCTGCGTATGCTTTCCAATGTATGCACAGCACAGCACGGCAAGTGAAATGCACACGATCGACATCGGAATCCTTTTCTGAAAGGAAACATGTAACTTTCGGATAAACGCAATGTACAGCGTGGAAAGGAGTATTACATACCCTGCCCGCTCGTCCAGGGCAAATTCATAATTTCCCGCCACAGAAAGCCCGGTCTGGATGGACTTTAAATCACTGAAAATAAACTCATTTCCACGAAACAGATATACAAAATAGTTGATTCCGGCAAGGGACAACAGCACAATATGCGAAATCAGACAGGTCAGTCCTGTATTGTTTGTAAATACCTGAACAGCCAGAAAAACTACCAGACAGCACAATACATTTAACAGCATTTTATTGTCGGATATTTTTGCTCTCAGTTCCGCATCCAGTAACAGATACTGGATATGATACGCCGTAAAAATGCCGCCTGTCCCAAGCATGATCGCACTCCACAGCCATGAAAGCTTTTCGTTTAATTCAATCTTTAAACTTTTAATTCCAAAATAAAGTACTCCAAATCCAAACAGTACCCATACCGGAAACCTTATCACTGCAAACATCACTGCTGCAAACACCATTGCCACAGCAAGCCGGATCAGATTCTCTTTTTCAAAATATAACTTTATCTTCATGATTTCCTCATATTTCCATCTCTCATAGTCTCTTTTTCAACAAAGTTATTCTATCATTACATACAGATTTGTCAATTTTGTGAAGATTAAACTTTTCTTAGTTTTTTTCTTTTTCATTTACGGAATATAGTTTTATATACATAAAATCCCCCTTAAGCAGTTTGGAAACATTTACCCTGTCTGCTTAAGGGGATCATACATATCTTTGTGCGTTTCCTATTGATTGGCCAGCCTTTATTTTGTCTGTTTTTTAAAGAAATCATCGATCGCTGCATGCAGTTTCTGCGCATCCATGCTTTTTAACAGGTAACCATTCGGCTTTAACGACATCACGTCCATAACCGTCTGTGCATCGTTTTTTCCGGTAAGAAAAATGATCGGAATGTTCTGAAATTCCGTATCTTCACGAATCATCTGCATAAACTGTTTGCCATCCACGATTGGCATTTCATAATCTAACAAGATCAGATCCGGTATATTTAAGGCAAGATATTTAATCGCCATCTCGCTGGAATTGACAGGAATTACCTGATATTTATCTTCCAGCAGTGTTTTAATATTCCGGAGGATCACTCCCGAATCATCCACCGCTAAAATAGTTCTTTTTTTCATTTTATAATATTCATCCATCTGCCTTTTGATGTTTTCCACCATCTCCACCACATTGATCGGTCTTATAAAAATATCGGTAAACATCTGTTTTGGAAGTGTTTCCCAGAGTTTCTCAAGCTCTTCCACATTTCCCATGACAAACACAGGCGTTTTATGCTTGATTGCATGATCTACGATCACTTTAACCCCAACCGCCTTTAATCCCGCAATAACCCTGTCATGGTATCTGTCAATTCCATAATCTCTTCCATCGATACATCCGCCACATAAACACGCAGCTGATCCATGGATTCCCTGATGCATTCCGGAACCTGATATTCTTCAAGTTGTTCCATGATCTGATCCACTCCATCAAGGTCAAACTGTTCTATGCACTGGTGTATCTGCTGTAATGCAGTGATCCACTCCCCGTCCGAAAACTCTTTTTTTGCATCCTCTTCCTTCTCTGCATAGGGGCGCAATATATTTTTTAAATCACGGTACAGGGTAAGCACATCCGGTGTTTTTTCCTCTAACACCTCTGTCTTACCCTGTTTTCCATAATCCTCAAGTTCCTTTGCTGCCTCCGACAACGGTACTGCACCGATCAGAAGTGCAGAACTTTTTAACGCATGTACTTCAATCACATAATCACTGATCAGGCCCTCTTTCAGGCACTGTTCGATCTTATTTGCCTTACTGTCGATCGTACGGTAAAATATCCGGATCGTTTTCATCAGTGCTTCCTTCGAACCACAGTGCTTTACTCCCTCTTCAAAAGAAATCCGGTTTCCGGATTTTCCGGCTGTATTTCACTGTCAGAAATATCATTCATAAGTAGCTGCTTTGCTTCTTCCCCGGAAACTTCCTGTACAAGTTCCTTTGGAAGCCACAGCTTTAACTGATTACAGATCCGTGTGAAATCGATCGGCTTTGCAACAAATCCATTCATCCCCGCATTCAAAAATTCTTTTCTGGCATCCACCATTGCATTTGCAGTGAGCGCAATGATCGGCAGCTTTTTATACTTCTCATCCGGCAGTTCCCGGATCGTTTTGGTTGCCACAATGCCATCCATGACCGGCATCATATGATCCATCAGCACTAAATCATAATGATTCCGCTGTACTAGATCGACCGCCTGCATACCGTTTTCCGCAGTATCGATCTGCATCTGAAGCGGTTTTAACAGATCTTTCGCCACCACAAGGTTCAGGTCATTATCATCAACAAGCAGAATATGTGCTCCCGGTGCAATGAACAGACTCTCTGCCTCTTTTTCAATCACACCGGATTTCTGCTGTTCATAATTCACCGCAGACATTGGTGTAGGATCAACAATAGTCTGTTCTATCGTAAAGTAGAACTTACTTCCCTTTCCATATTCGCTTTCTACTTCAATAACTCCTCCCATCATATTGACTAAATTCTGCGAAATTGTCAACCCCAGGCCGGTTCCTTCCACATAACGGTTTCTGTCTATTTCCACACGTTGAAACGCATCAAACAGTATTTTCTGGTCCTCTTTACGTATTCCGATCCCGGTATCTGCCACCTCATAATAAAGCATTACTTTATCCGTATTTTTCTGTCTGACATGCACGGAAAAGCGGACGCTGCCTTTCTCTGTATATTTAATGGCGTTATTTACCAGGTTTATGATGACCTGACGGATACGCCCCATATCCCTTTCAGCTTACATGGAATATCCTGATCAATATCATAGATCAGTTCCAGACCAGAATGTCCGATCCTGTTTTCCATACTGATCCTCAGATCATGAAACAGTGAACATGTATCATACGGTTCATCAAACAGCTGCATTTTACCGGCTTCCATCTTTGAACAATCCAGCACATCATTGATGATTGTAAGAAGCACACGCCCGGAACTCTGGATATTCAGCAGATATTCCTGCTCCTTCGGTGAATGCCGGGAACGCAGTAAGATCTCTGTAATTCCCACAATAGAGTTCATCGGCGTACGTATCTCATGTGACATATTCGAAACGAAGTTGGTTTTGGCACGGTTGGCATCTTCCGTCTGTAATACAAGACGCTTCATCAGATGGTTCTGCTCTATGATCTTTGTCACATCAACAATCGTCATCATATATCCCTGTATCAGTTCATTGTCCTTTAATACCGTTTCTTCCACCTGATAATGCCGGTCTTTCCAGTCAAAAAATCCTGACTGCCCTGAATAAATGCATATATCTTATCATCCGTGCTATATCCCTGTTCCTTATTTATAGAAGTAATAATTTTATCCGCCATCGAATTTAAAAAAAGGAAACGGTGATCCGCATCTGTTACAATGACAGCTTCTTTCAGATTATCAATAATATAATTTTTTTGCATTTTTTGACAGGATCAAACAAGCCGTATTTTACAACGGCAATGCTCATAAAGATACAGGACAACAGAATTCCAAGAGGTGTTGGATCATCTCCTTTTAGAATTTTTAAAATGCGAAGAGACAACAGAAGCATTGGTGAAAGCATCGCTGCGATCATAAGAAAATGGATTTTTCCTTTATTGGGCATACTTCTCTGAGAGCAGTAGGAAGAGATGATGATGCCGATCGTGGTCATGATTTCTGCCAGTAAGAAAGCCATATAGACATAGTACATTGGTGCTGGAGAGATTTCCAGCGTATATCCGTTCAGGTTTGCCTTCGAAGGAGCCAGCCAGTAATCTTTATAGTATAGATGATGATAATCAACGGTTGCGATCATAACATAAAATCCCATGTTTACCACAAGAAGCAGATGGATCACCCACTGTGGGATTTTTATATTTTTCCAGCGTATCATAAACATGAGGGCACAGAAATTACCATTATACCATGTCCTGGTGGGTTTGATAACTGCTTTTTCGTAAATTTTAGTGACTTTAATTTTCAACATCTGCTGCCAAAGCCGCCTGCACTCTCTTTTTTCAAATCTGGCTTCTTTTCAAACATACATGATGGATTCCTTTTACGAAACTCATTTAATTTTCCTCCTTATCTTCCCTGATATCCACAGCCTTCCCTTCCCGGCATATCCTCACTTTTCACATAGCGGGCATTGAACTCCATATTGATCTCACGCAGTTCTTTTTTCCCGTCGATGTAATCCTGATACATTTCCACGAGTCCGGACATGCAGCCATCACAGGCTGCATCAATATTTCCTAATGATTCCGCCACGATCTTCTCGCGTTCTTCTTTTGTTGTCTCTGAAATTAAATAGCCCATTGCATTTCTCCTTTTCACTCATGCCGCTTTTCATTATACCATCTGTCATCTCAAATATCTCAATAACTTTATCCGCCATCTCACATCCTTTTTCCGTGAGTGCAGTATCAGCTTTGCCAGGTAAAGCTCACTCCGGAGATTCCATTGATCATACATTCATTTTATACCAAGAGCCCGACTTTTTCGAAGCCGGGCTCTTAAATTTCTTCACATAAATGCTGTGTCATAACCGATGACATTCTATTTAGAGTATCATGAAAAATCTCAGACTTATGCAGATCATTTTTTCAATACAAATGAAGCTTTATTACCTGTCAAACTGTCTTTTCCGATAAATATTTCAAATTCTCCTGCTTCGCTCGCATAGATTCCATCCTCTGTCAAAAAACGCAAGTTCCTGTTCTGTTATGGTAAAGACTACCTTTTTTTCCTCTCCAGGCAAAAGCGTAACCTTCTTAAAATCTTTCAATTCTTTGACCGGACGCACTACAGAAGCCGCAATATCATGGATATAAAGCTGCAAGGTTTCTGTTCCCGTGCAGTTTCCTGTATTTTTTACAGTCACCTCCGCTTCAATCTGTCCCGATGTATCCATCCATGTCCGATCTAAATGAATATCTGATACCTCAAATGTTGTGTAACTCAGGCCATATCCAAATGGATACAATGGCTCATTTGGAATATCCAGATATTTCGAGCGGAATCTGTCTTTATCTTTGCCTTCTATATGTGGGCGTCCTGTTGAATATTCATTATAATGTACCGGTACCTGTCCTACACAGTATGGAAAACTCATCGGCAGTTTTCGCTTGGATTATATTTTCCAAATAAAGTGTCCGCAATTGCCCTAGCTCCTTCTGTTCCAGGCAGCCACACCTGAAGGATGGCTTTTGCCTTTTTGTTTATTTCACGTATGTCTAACGGGCGTCCTGAAAATAAAACCACTACAATATTTTGATTGACTTCCGCAATTCTATCAAGCAATGCTTCCTGTACCTCAGGGATTCTGATATTTGCGTTACTGGTTGCTTCACCCGACTGTAAACGGTCTTCTCCTATTGCAAGTACAACAATATCTGCCTCTTTTGCTGCCTGTACCGCCTCCTGCAGCATATGATCCTCCTGCTCCCGTGTATAAGATTGCTGCTGCTGTTCTCCAAATCCTTCCAGACATACATCCGCCCCTAACATTGGTGATCCCTGGCAAAATGTACTGTTTTCTGAAACGTACTGTTCCTGTACTGCCTCTTGCAGCGTCATAACATCTTTTGCATCTGCGATAAATGACCAGGCACCAAACAGGTTTCTGTTATCTACATACGGACCAATAAAGGCAATCTTTTTCTGTTGCTCTAAAGGCAGGATATGATCCTCATTTTTCAACAAAACAAAAGATTTCTTTGCAGCTTCTCTCGCCAGATTCCGGTGCTCCTCACATAAAATGTATTCCTTTTCTTTTTTCTGATCTGCATCTTTATATGGATTCTCAAAGAGTCCCAGATTATTTTTAAGCCGCAGAATACGAAGACATGCCTCATCTATAAGCTCTTCTCTTATTTTTCCATCCCTGACCATCTGACACAGATTTTCACTGTAAATTCCTGTCATCATGTCAATATCTACGCCTGCTTCCACTGCACGCACTGCTGCTTCTTCTCTGTCTGCACAATATCCGTGATAAATGGTCATGTACAGCTACGTACGTCTGAGCATCGATCGATGTACAGCTACGTACGTCTGAGCATCGATCGATGTACAGCTACGTACGTCTGAGCATCGATCGATGTACAGCTACGTAACGTCTGAGCATTCGATCGATGTAACAGCTACGTACGTCTGAGCACATCGATGTCACTACGTACGCTGAGCATTCGACATTAACAGGCTAGTACGTTCTAGCAGATTCGGAGTTCACACTAGCGACTCACATGACGTTCGCTCTCAGTCGCACAGTAAGTGAGGCTCACGATGGTAAC
>ENA-OQCN01001272-OQCN01001272.1-human-gut-metagenome-genome-assembly--contig:-NODE-1272-length-12739-cov-1.927450_pt1 | contig 12739 bp, 18 predicted proteins | sample MGYA00242497_ERZ504576 | MGnify/ENA primary metagenome ERZ504576 (study PRJEB26092, sample SAMD00036296) | human gut metagenome | host: Homo sapiens | study: EMG produced TPA metagenomics assembly of...
ATGCAACGCTGCTAAGACAGCAACAGGACTTTATCTGCTGCCAGTTGTACAGGATGATTCAAGCGTTGTATGGTATGTATACAATGAGGAGACGGATAAGGCTATCCCATATGTAGCATTTACATCTGTAACAACTTCTTATGCAATTGTTCTTCCTAATGATGATGTAACTGTTCCAAGCGGATATGAGCGTGTAGATATTAATGTCAGCGGCCGCGTTGTTCCAGCATGGTTTAAATCAGCAGCTGGTGACGAAAATATGTATCTGATTTATGCACAGGATTCTGATGGAAATCAGGGCTTTTATCGTTTTGATGGATCAAATGGTTCCTGCCTTCGCTATGTAGCTGATCCTGATACTGATCTGCAGGCATCAGCAGACAGCTTAAGTGCAGAGCTTTCAAGCTTACAGGAAGATATAATTCCATGTCTTCCCAGAATAGTGATGAGATTGGGAAATTAAATAATTCTGCAAATCTGCAACAGCAAAATTATAACAATCTGAAGGAAAAGGTAGAGAAGTATGGTATGATCGGTGTTGCAGCATTGGGAGCTGTGACATTACTGATGCTGATTTTCTTTATCCGTATGATCTCAAAGTCTTCTAAGCTTAAGAAAGCAAATAAGAAGGTTACTGAGCTTGAGAACGCAGCTAAGACACGTGCACAGCAGGCAAGACCAAGATCAAGCCAGCCATCTACAAGAAGAGTACGCAGCGAGAATATGGGTGATACAAGAATGACAGAAGGCCGTGAGGAAGGTACTTCCAGTGTACGTCGTGTGCCAAGAAATTCTGACAGAGGTTTCGAGCAGAGTACAACTACATCTAAGGTTACACGTGTATCAAGAGAAGAAAGTTCTGAGCGTACACAGGGGGCAAGACCTGTAAGACAGCAGCCTTCAAGACAAGCAGGACAGACTGCTAGCCAGGCAAGACCGGCTAGAAGACCAGAGACAGCTGCTCCAAGAGCACAGCGTCCGGCTAGACCGACAAATGCACAGCAAAGACCGCAGCGTCCGACTAGACCAGCTGATTCCCGTCCATCTGGCGAGACTAAGATTTTTGATAAGGCTCCTGCAGAGTTAAATGATCTTGATGATGTAACACAGAGCACATCTTCAACACAGTCAAACGTTGCAGCAGCTGATATTGATAAGATCAGCGAGCAGTTAAATAGTCTTCATGCAGCAGAAAGCTCACCGATTGAAGATGATTTCATCGAAGTAGAGAGCACAACTCCAGAAGATATTTATTCAGATGATGACGATGATGATTTTTCTTTAACAGATTTTAAGGATATCTGATTCTAATAAATTTTTATACTAATTTGATATTAAGAAGGAATTAAGCAAACCAATTGGTGGGCGAAATCCCTTCTTTTTTTGTAACTATTTAAAGCAGTACAAAATTTACTGAAAGTAATCTTCTTTCTGAAACTTTTTGGATTCTTTTATACTTGCATTCTATGAAGATTTGTGTAATAATAAATTTGTTGCAGGCAAAAAATGCCGCTAGGAATAAAATAATCGAATATGCAGTTGAAACGAAGGAGAGGACAATGAGAGCATTAATCAGTGTATCAGACAAAACAGGCGTAGTAGAACTTGCCAAAGAGCTAGAGGCGCTTGGGATCGAACTTATTTCAACAGGAGGAACCTATAAGAAGTTAGCAGAGGCTGGCGTAAAGGCGATGGAGATCTCCGAACTTACAGGCTTCCCGGAATGCCTTGATGGCAGAGTAAAGACATTGCACCCAGTTGTACATGCTGGATTATTGGCAATGCGTTCAAACCCAGAGCATATGAAGCAGCTTAAGGAGTTAGGTATTGAGCCAATTGATCTGGTAATTGTAAATCTGTATCCATTCAAGGCTACTATTTTAAAGGATGGCGTAACAAGAGCAGAGGCTGTTGAAAACATCGATATCGGCGGACCAACCATGCTGCGTGCTGCTGCTAAGAACTATCAGGATGTTGCTGTTGTGACAGATCCATCTGATTATGAGAAGATTCTTGCAGAGCTTAAGGCAGACGGACAGGTAAGTCTTGATACAAAGTTTTATTTGATGCAGAAGGTATTTATGCATACCTCCAGTTATGACACAATGATTGCAGATTATTTAAAGAAGGAGCGCGGTGATCACAGTCTGCCAGAGACGCTGACTATGACCTTTGAAAAGGTTGAGGATATGCGTTATGGTGAAAACCCGCATCAGAAGGCTGCTTTCTACCGCGAAATCGGCAAGAAGAAGGGTTCTTTGGTTGATGCAAAGCAGTTAAATGGAAAGTCTCTTTCCTTTAATAACATCAATGATACAATGTGCATTAGAGCTTCTTAAGGAATTTACAGAGCCAACTGTTGTTGCATGCAAGCATGGAAATCCATGTGGTGTTGGAAGTGCTGATACTATTGAGGAAGCATGGAAGAAGGCATTTGCAGCTGATAAGGTATCTATTTATGGTGGTATTGTTGTTTCAAATCGCGAAATCAATGAGACCATTGCAAAGGATATGAAGTCAATGTTCCTTGAGGTAATTGTTGCACCGTCTTATACAGAGGGCGCACTGAAGATGTTAAGCTTCAAGAAGGATGGTTCTATGAGAAATGTCCGTGTTCTTGAGCTTGCAGATATCAGTGAAAAGCAGCCAGCAGAGGCACTTGATTTAAAGAAGGTAAATGGCGGACTGATTGTTCAGACATCGACAGCAAGCTTCTTGACGGAGATGTTAAGGTAGTAACAGAAAAAGCACCGACTGAGAAGGAGATGGAAGATCTGCTCTTTGCATGGAAAGTTGTTAAGTTTGTTAAGTCAAATGGTATTGCAGTTGCAAAGGATCTTCAGACTGTCGGTATCGGACCTGGTCAGGTAAATCGTGTATGGGCGATTGAGCAGTGCTTCGAGCATGCAAATGAGCTGATCGGACCAGATGCAACAAAGGGTGCTGTATTGGCATCTGATGCATATTTCCCATTTGCTGATAATGTAGAGGCTGCTCATAAGGCAGGCATTACTGCAATTATTCAGCCAGGCGGATCTATTCGTGATAAGGACTGCATCGACAAGTGCAATGAATATGGAATTGCAATGGTGTTTACAGGAATGAGACACTTTAAGCACTAAAAATGAAATAATAAAAGTACCAAAGGAGGTGCTGCGAAACAGCAGCATCTCCTTTCTGTAAAGGAACAAGTAACGTATGGAAAATTTGAGTTTAAAAGAGTTTGCAGCGGCGCTTTCTGGAAAAGAACCAGTACCGGGCGGCGGCGGTGCAAGCGCCTGCACAGGTTCTTATGGATGTGCCTTAGGAATGATGGCTTGCGCACTGACCCATGGAAAGAAAAAGTATGCCTGCTATGAACAGGATATCAAAAGGATTGAGGGTGAGTTAGCAGTATGCAGGGACACACTTCTTAGCTGTATAAACGAGGATGCTCAAGGCTTTCTTCCGCTTTCAAAAGCGTATGGACTGCCAAAGGATACACCAGAGCAAAAAGCAAAAAAAGATGAGATTTTGGAGAAAGCACTGCATCAGGCCAGTCTTACTCCTATGAAAATTTTAAAAAATTCTGCTTATGCCATGACACTTTTGGATGAGCTTTCAGGAAAATGTTCGAAGCTGATTTTAAGTGATGTTGTAACAGGAGCAGCTCTTCTTGCAGCCTCTGCCAATGGCGGCTTTATAAATGTCGGCGCAAACACGGGGCTGATGAAAAACACTGAAATAGCGCAAAAGCTTAATGAAGAAGCTAAAATGCTTCTTTCTCAAACAATGAAGCTTCATGATAGCATCAGTCAGCTTATGTCATAAGAATAAATTAAAAAAGGAAGTGTGTCTATGCAAATCTTAAAAGGTGCGCCGGTCGCAGCAGCGATCCGTGATGAGATAAAAAAAGAACTAGAAGAGTGTGAGACAAAGCCTTGTCTTGCCATTGTTCGTGTAGGTGAAAAACAAGAGGATCTTTCCTATGAGAGAAGTGCCCTCAAGCGAATGAGCGGTGTTGGAATAGAGACAAAGCTGTTTGTATTTCCAGCAGACATTTCAATGGATGATTTTTCAGCAAAATTTGCTGCCATAAATGATGATCCAACGATCGATGGCATTTTACTGTTTCGTCCGCTTCCATCACAGCTTAATGAGTCACAGATTGTTGAATCAATTGCTCCAGAAAAGGATGTAGATGGGATATCTAGTGCAGCGCTTGGAAAGCTGTTTTCAGGAGATAAACACGCATTTGCTCCGTGTACTGCGCAGGCTGTCATGGAAATTCTCCATTTTTATGGCATTGAGCCGCAGGGAAAACGAGCAGTTGTACTTGGACGAAGTCTTGTAGTAGGAAAACCGCTATCTATGCTCTTATTAAACGAAAATGCGACAGTAACAATTTGTCATTCTCGCACAGCTTCACTGCCAGAGGTATGCCGTGAAGCCGACATTCTCGTAACGGCGATTGGCAAAGCAAAATGGGTAGATGAGCGTTTTGTTTCAGAAAAACAATTGTTATTGATGTAGGAATTAATGTAGATGAAAATGGAATGCTTTGCGGCGACGTAAACTTGGACAGATTGAAGATAAAGTTTCTATGGCAACGCCAGTTCCGGGCGGTGTAGGTGCCGTAACGACAGCAGTTTTAGCAAAGCATGTATTGGAGGCGGCAAAAGGACGCCGTGCTTTAAACAGTAAAGGAGGAAAAAATGGGCTTTCTGCCGATTAATCGCCGTGAAATGCAGCGGCTTGGCTGGGAACAGCCAGATTTTGTCTATGTGACAGGTGATGCCTATGTAGATCATCCATCCTTTGGACATGCCATAATAAGTCGTATTCTGGAATCTCACGGCTATAAAGTTGCTATATTACCGCAGCCTGACTGGCGTGACGATAATGCAATTCATGAGTTTGGCAAACCGCGCTTGGTTTTTTAGTATCCTCTGGAAATATGGATTCTATGGTAAATCACTATTCTGTTTCCAAAAAAAAGACGTCAGATGGATGCATACACTCCAGGTGGGGTGATTGGAAAGCGCCCAGATTATGCAGATGTTGTTTATGGAAATTATATACGCCGTAATTTTCCAGACAGTCCAATTATTTTAGGCGGAATCGAAGCATCTCTTCGTCGCCTGGCACATTACGACTATTGGTCAGATAAGTTAAAGCGTTCTATTTTGATAGAAGCACAGGCGGATATCATCTCGTATGGAATGGGAGAGCATTCCATTGTCGAGATTGCAGATGCATTAAACAGCGGTCTGCCTGTAAGTGACTTACCTTTATACGCGGAACTGTATGTAAGGTGCGTTCACTTGACCGTGTGCCGGATGCCTTAGTGCTTCCGACATATGATGAGCTGACAAAAGATAAGAAACAATATGCAGCCAGCTTTTATAAGCAGTACTGCAATACTGATCCATTTACGGCAAAACAGCTTGCTGAGCCATACGGATCACATCTTTATGTCATTCAAAATCCACCTGCCTATCCGCTTACAACACAGGAGATGGATGACGTGTATGAGTTTCCTTATATGAGAACGTATCATCCGTCTTACGAGGCGCTAGGCGGTGTGCCGGCCATCTCAGAAATTAAATTTTCACTTTGCAGCAATCGCGGCTGCTTTGGCGGCTGCAGCTTCTGCGCTCTTACATTTCATCAGGGACGAATCATTCAGACAAGAGTATGAATCATTGATTCGCGAAGCAAAACTGATGACACAGGAAAAAGATTTTAAAGGATATATCCACGATGTAGGAGGCCCAACGGCAAACTTCCGTCATCCAGCCTGTCAAAAACAGCTGACTAAAGGTGTCTGCACGGGAAAGCAGTGTTTATTCCCGTCACCATGTAAAAACCTTACAGTTGACCACCAGGATTATATCCAGCTTCTTCGAAAACTGCGCGCTCTTCCAAAGGTAAAGAAGTTTTTATCCGCTCAGGTATTCGTTTTGATTATGTGTTGGCAGATAAAAGCGATGCTTTCCTTAAGGAGCTTTGCCAGTATCATGTCAGTGGACAGCTTAAGGTTGCCCCGGAGCATGTTTCTGACCGCGTTTTAAAATATATGGGTAAACCAGAAAATGCCGTCTACAAGCGTTTTACACAGCGCTACAAAGCAATGAATGAAAAGCTTGGACTCAAGCAATATCTGGTTCCTTATTTAATGTCATCTCATCCAGGCTCCCAGCTTACGGATGCGGTGGAGATGGCAGAGCATCTGCGTGATTTAGGCTACATGCCGGAACAGGTTCAGGATTTTTATCCTACGCCGTCCACGATTTCAACCTGCATGTATTACACAGGCATTGATCCTCGTACAGGAGAGTCTGTTTATATTCCAAAGGATCCTCATGAAAAAGCCATGCAGCGTGCGCTTATCCAATACCGTGATCCAAAGCTTTATGATCTGGTAAAAGAGGCACTTATAAAGTGTGGCCGTCAGGATTTGATCGGTTTTGGCAAGGAATGTCTGATTGCACCAAGAAATATCAAACAGGGTAGAAATACAAATACGCAGCATGCAAAGAAACACAATGACAGCAGCAATACAAGACAACATCGTAGTGACAGCAAAGGCAGATATTCTGCGGGCAAAAGGAGGAAGTAAACATGTTAGGATTTGAGGAAGTAGAAAAGTATGACCCTGAATTGGCACAGGCAATGTCGGATGAGCTAACAAGACAGCGTACCCATATTGAGCTGATTGCCTCTGAAAATCTTGTAAGCAAGGCCGTTATGGCAGCAATGGGCAGCGTTCTGACAAACAAATATGCAGAGGGTTATCCGGGAAAACGTTATTATGGTGGATGCGAATATGTTGACGTAGTAGAGGAGTTAGCAAGAGAGCGCGCAAAGAAACTTTTTGGTTGTGAGTATGTCAATGTGCAGCCGCACTCTGGAGCACAGGCAAATATGGCAGTCTTTTTTGCCGTATTAAATCCTGGTGATACCTTTATGGGTATGAGCCTCGACATGGGTGGTCATCTTACACATGGAAGCCCGGTAAACATGTCAGGAAAGTACTTTCACGCTGTTCCTTATGGAATTAATGCAGATGGCTTTATTGATTATGACGAAGTTCGCCGTATTGCACTTGAGTGCAAGCCAAAGATGATCGTAGCCGGTGCCTCTGCCTACGCAAGAAAGATCGACTTTAAGCGCTTCCGTGAGATCGCAGATGAAGTAGGCGCAGTTTTAATGGTTGATATGGCACATATCGCAGGTCTTGTCGCAGCTGGACTTCATGAAAGTCCAATTCCTTACGCACATGTAACTACTACAACCACTCATAAGACACTTCGCGGACCGCGAGGCGGCATGATCATGTGCAGCAACGAGGTTAACAAAAAAGTACAACTTTAATAAGGCAATTTTTCCCAGGTATTCAGGGCGGACCGCTTATGCATGTTATCGCAGGAAAGGCTGTTTGCTTTAAGGAAGCACTTGATCCGTCATTCAAGCTTTATGCACAGGGAATTATTGATAATGCGCAGGCACTTGCTTCTGGCCTTATGAATCGTGGCTTTGAGCTTGTATCAGGCGGAACAGATAATCATCTAATGCTCGTAAATCTGATAAATAAGGGTGTAACTGGAAAGCAGGCTGAAAAGATGCTTGATGCTGCCAACATTACATGCAATAAGAACACCGTACCGAATGACCCACAGTCTGCATTTACGACAAGTGGTATCCGTCTTGGAACAGCCGCTGTTACTACCAGAGGCTTTAATACAGCTGATATGGATGTTGTCGCACAGGCAATCTCTCTTGTTATCGACGATATGGAGAAAAACAAAGAAGAAGCAATGGCACTTGTTAAGAGCCTGACTGACAAATATCCGTTATACGAATAATTGTAATTTTAGTAATGAGGTATCATGGAAACATTAAAAATTCGCTATTTGAGTGACAAAATTGAAAAACTCCGTTTCATCGACGGAAAATCTGATTGGATTGATCTAAGAAGCGCAGAGGAAGTAAATATGAAGGCCGGAGAGGCTCGTCTTATTTCTCTTGGTATTGCAGTGCAGCTTCCAAAGGGCTACGAGGCACATGTTGTTCCAAGAAGCAGTACATTTAAGAATTTCGGTCTCATCCAGACAAATCATATGGGTGTGATTGATGAAAGCTACTGCGGTGATCATGACGAATGGAAAGTACCTGTGATGGCGGTACGCGACACATGTATTCACGTAAATGACAGAATTTGCCAGTTTCGTATTATGGCACATCAGCCAGCACTTCAATTTGAAGAAGTGGAGCATTTAGAAGGCTGTGACCGCGGCGGTTTTGGAACAACTGGAAAGCAGTAATTGTTGCACAAAAATCTAAAAAGGCGTCTCACAAAAACGTGAGGCGCTTTTTTAATAACAGCCATTTTAAGGCTCAAATGTTATAAGCTGTTCTGCATATGGAAGTGTTTCAATCCAATCACAAAATGTGTGCCACTCTGCCAGCTTATGATTCTTTCTTGCACGATATATATTGATTAATGTCTCATAATTAAATGTGCAGGTGCGCATCTGGTTATAGCTGCTTGGAAGAAGCTGGATCATATCATACCAGTCATCCTTTGATTTTGTCTCCTTAAAACGAAGACGGATGTTTTCAAGCTCGGCAACAACTGTTTCCATAAATTTTTTTGTACCGTCTGTCATATGATCGCAGGAGAAGTCATCCATTGAAAATGGTTTGCTGTGGATTTTATGCATAGTACTTGTTGAATTAGCAACAGTGGCTACCTTATATGTATCATATTCCTTCCACCAGTAAAGTGGTGCAGTTACATCTACGCTGACAAAAACCATACGCAGATATTTTCTATGGTCAGAACCTGCCTTTGCAAGACGCATTGCCAGATCAAGATCATTTGGTCCAAAAATAAAGCTGCCGTCAGGCTCGGTATGGCTGTCCATACGCCCCCAGCTGTTCATAGGATTTCTGGCTCCGCGGATGGCATTTTCAAAATTCATAACAGATGTATTTTTTTAAAGTAAGCATTTATGTCATTCCTCCTGTTTTTTTTGCATCTGACTTATCTTAACATATTCAGCAAATATCTGCAATATCATATTCAGTTTGCAGCAAAAGCATCACATATAAACTCTGCTGGTCCGCTTAAAAAAACAGCTTCTCCATTGCCATTCCAGCTAATAGTCAATGTTCCGCCTGGTACCTCTGCCAAAACCTTATTTTCCATTCCTTTTTGCTGTATGGCACAGACAGCTGCTGCACATGCACCTGTTCCGCATGAGAGTGTTTCTTTAGAACCTCGTTCCCAAATTCGAAGGCAAATCTTATTATGAGAAACTATCTGAACAAATTCAACATTACTGCGTTCCCCTAATTGTGGATGACACTCTAAAAATGGTCCCCACTTTTCAACCGGATATTCAGAAGGAGAATTAGGAACAAAACATACTGCATGAGGATTGCCCAATGAGACAGGTGTTACAAAAAAGGAACCAATTTCAAGACTAGAAGAAAGAACAGGGACTCCCATATCCACACAAACTGATTTAACATACATTTCATCTTCAATATCAAGATAAAGTGTACGTATTCCACTTTTTGTCTCAACGCAGATGATATGCTTTTTTATTAGTCCGCGTTCATATACATATTTCCCTAAGCAGCGTATTCCATTTCCGCACATGGCTCCCTCAGAGCCATCAGCATTAAACATCCGCATACGACAATCAGCGATGTCTGATGGACAAATTAAAATCAAACCATCGGAACCTATTCCAAAATGACGGTCACTAAGACGTATTGTTATCTGACTCCAATTTGTCTCATTAAATATTTTAAAATCATCTGCGTCAAATAAATTTGCAAAGATATAATCATTTCCAGTTGCCTGCATGTTTTGTAACTTTAAATTCATCTGATTCCAACCCATTTTATGTGATTCATATCATTATATGCAGTATTGCTCAGAAATTTAACAGATATCAAATCAGAAACCATTACACCGAATGGCTTTCACGAGACTTCCGGGTTGCATATTACTAGCTACAGTTCACTGGACGCCCATTCATTCGCAAAACCGCACGTTCCGTCGTCGTTGCTAACCGCAAACAAGTTTGCGTGCAACTTTGTTTTGTTCATGAACGGGCGTCCACTTCGTCCTGCTGATCTGTCAAATCTTCATGCAAGCATGAGATTTATCCAGATCTAGCAGGACGCGTGAACTGTAACAGCTACATATTTTAGTTGATTTTTAAAAGTCTGTATGGTAAGATACTGATATATGTATCTAGGTGAAATGATAACCAAAGATACAACCCACAGAAAGGACGAGATAAACATGGAAAAACAGCGCAGAGTTATGCTTAAGCTCAGCGAGAAGCATTAGCTGGTGAAAAAAAGACTGGTTTTGATGAAGAAGTTGTAAAGGACGTTGCAAGACAGGTAAAGCTGTCAGTTGACCAGGGCGTACAGGTTGCAATTGTAATTGGCGGCGGAAACTTCTGGAGAGGCCGTTCCAGCAACGCAATTGATCGACCAAAGGCAGACCAGATTGGTATGCTGGCAACTGTTATGAACTGTATCTATGTATCTGAAATCTTCCGTACCACAGGCATGAAGACTGAAATCTTCACACCATTTGCCTGCAGCACCTTTACAAAGCTGTTCTCTAAGGATGCAGCAAATGAAGCACTTGCACAGGGAAAGGTTGTCTTCTTTGCTGGTGGTACCGGACATCCATATTTTTCTACTGACACTGGTGTTGTACTGCGTGCTATTGAGATGGAGGCAGACGTTATCCTTCTTGCAAAGGCAATCGATGGTGTTTATGACAGTGATCCGGCAAAGAATCCAGATGCTGTCAAGTATGATACCGTAACTATTAAAGAGGTCGTAGATAAGCGCCTTGCTGTTATTGATATGACGGCATCTATCATGTGTATGGAAAACCATATGCCGCTTGCTGTATTTGGCTTAAACGAAGAAAATAGCATTGCAAATGCATTAAACGGCAAGATTACAGGAACTCATGTAACAGCCTGAAAATGTAAAAATTTAAAAACCATAAAACCGAAGGAGCGTAACTATGAAGGAAGTTATTAAAAAATGTGAAGAGAAGATGACAAAAACCTGCGAAAATCTGGATGGAGAGTTTTCCAATATCCGTGCAGGACGTGCAAATCCAAATCTGTTAAACAGAATTATGGTTGAATATTATGGAACTCCAACTCCTATGCAGCAGGTGGGAAATATTTCAGTTCCGGAGCCGAGAATCATCCAGATCAATCCGTGGGAGAAGAGTCTGTTAAAGGCTATCGAGAAAGCTATTCTGGCATCTGATCTTGGAATCACACCCACAAATGATGGTACAAGCATTCGCCTTGTATTCCCAGAGCTTACAGAGGAAAGACGTAAGGAATTAGTAAAGGACATTAAAAAGAAGGGTGAGGCTGCAAAGGTTGCTGTCCGCAATGTTCGCCGTGATGCAAACGATACCTTAAAGAAGATGGAAAAGTCAACTGACATTACTGAGGATGAGCGCAAGGAAGGCGAAGAGAAAATCCAGAAGATGACAGACAAATATGTTGCAAAGATAGACAAGAGTGTTGAGAATAAATCAAAGGAAATCATGACTGTCTAATAATAAGAAAGTTTCAGGGCAGGCGTTTTGCCTGTCCTGTTTTGTGTAACAAGATAGAATAAAATTATACCTGTGAGGTACTCATATGGATGAACAAAAAAAGATTCCGCGTCATGTCGCGATCATTATGGACGGAAACGGCAGATGGGCTGAGCGTAGAAAGCTTCCGCGAAAAATGGGTCATGCAGAAGGCTGTAAGGTACTAGAGCAAACTGTGCGCGATGCAGCTGATCTTGGTATTGGCTATTTGACTGTTTATGCGTTTTCCACTGAAAACTGGAAGCGCTCTGAGGAAGAGGTTTCGGCGCTTATGGTTCTTATGGCTTTTACATTAAAAAGCTTTTAAAGGTAGCCGAAGAGGAGAATGTACGTGTTAAAATTATAGGAGAGCGAAGCCGCTTTGCACCAGATCTGGTGAAGGGTTTAAATAAGCTTGAGTATGAGACAAGAAATAATACACGCATGGTATTTGCCATTGCGATCAACTATGGTGCAAGAGACGAGATGCGCCGCGGAATGATTCGCATGGCAGAGGATGTGAAAGCAGGAAAGCTCGAGCCTACAGCTATTACGGAGCAGACAATTGGCTCTTATCTGGATACTGCAGATATGCCAGATCCAGATCTTTTAATTCGCACAAGCGGTGAGCTTCGTCTGTCAAATTTCTTGCTCTGGCAGCTGGCTTACACAGAAATTTATGTGACAGATGTTTTGTGGCCTGATTTTAACAAGGAAGAGCTGCAAAAGGCAGTAGATTCATTTGGAAAGCGTGAGCGCCGTTATGGAGGTCGTCTGACCAAATAAGATTTATATAACATTTTACTTACAGAAAGGCATAAAAATTTATGTTTATTACAAGAACAATCAGCGGAATCGTGCTGTTGGCAGTGACTATGTGTGCAATTATCGCCTCGGGCCCGCTTCTGTATTTATTTATGCTTCTGATCAGCCTGGTTGGCATGTATGAGCTGTACCGTGTTTTTCAGATGGAAAAAAAGATTCCTGCGCTTGTTGGTTATCTGACAGCAATCGGAATAGAATCTGTCATTCTGGCAGGAAAAAATGATCTTGTTGTTCTTATACTTGTCTTAGGATTTTGGCAATGATGGTCTCATATGTGGCTACTTATCCAAA
>ENA-OQCN01001273-OQCN01001273.1-human-gut-metagenome-genome-assembly--contig:-NODE-1273-length-12735-cov-1.845098_pt1 | contig 12735 bp, 19 predicted proteins | sample MGYA00242497_ERZ504576 | MGnify/ENA primary metagenome ERZ504576 (study PRJEB26092, sample SAMD00036296) | human gut metagenome | host: Homo sapiens | study: EMG produced TPA metagenomics assembly of...
AAAAAAACATGTGCAGATCGTTCATGGCACATATAATATGAAAGAACTTGATGATGCAGGCATAAGAAAGTTAATTAAGGATTGGATGAAAGAAGAAAAGTAGGAGGAAGATAGAATGTCAAAGGCTGACGTTATTGAAATTGAAGGAACTGTAGTAGAAAAACTGCCAAACGCAATGTTTCAGGTAGAACTTGAGAATGGACATCAGGTATTAGCTCATATCAGCGGTAAACTGAGAATGAACTTCATCAAGATCCTGCCGGGAGATAAAGTAACATTAGAACTGTCTCCATATGACCTTTCAAAAGGAAGAATTATCTGGAGAGATAAATAAATTCAAAAAAACTATTGACTTATATTGCAAATAGATGCTATACTATATAAGCACGTTTTCTAGGCATGTTTATGCACTGAAATCTATGAGTTGCGATTCAAATGGAAATGTGTAGCAACAAAGGCATAGCAATGGATGAAAGGAGGATCCCCGTGAAGGTTAGATCATCAGTAAAACCAATTGCGAAAAATGCAAAGTAATTAAAAGAAAAGGAAGCATTCGCATTATCTGCGAAAATCCAAAACACAAACAGCGTCAGGGTTAATTTCTGAAGAATGTTTGATGTATTTAGGCGGCTGATAGTGGACACGCCAGGCGGTGTGGAAACTATTTCAAATATACAAGGCGCACCCGAAAGACCGGTGATGATCCTCGTATATTGCTTCTAATGCCGGCTCGTCATTACCGCATAGCTTCCAACACTATGAGCGGTGGCCGGAAAGGGCATGATACCGAACATGCCTGGGACAAAAATACAGGTCCCCTATTAAAGACAATTAACAATGAAAGAAAATGGAGGAAATTCACATGGCTCGTATAGCAGGTGTAGACTTACCAAGAGACAAACGTGTTGAGATCGGACTGACTTATATCTACGGAATCGGTAGAACAAGCGCAACTCGTATCTTGACAGAGGCAGGAGTTAATCCTGATATTCGTTGTAGAGATCTTACAGACGATGATGTAAAGAAAATCAGTGCTGTAATCGATGAGACACAGACAGTAGAAGGTGATCTTCGTAGAGAAATCGCTCTTAACATCAAGAGATTACAGGAAATCGGATGCTATAGAGGAATCCGTCACAGAAAAGGACTTCCGGTTCGTGGTCAGAAGACTAAGACAAATGCAAGAACAAGAAAAGGTCCTAAGAGAACAGTAGCAAACAAGAAGAAATAATTTATTTGAGGAAAGAGTAGGTTAGTTTTATTATGGCAAAGAAAGTTACAAAAAAAAGTGACAAAGAAACGTGTCAAGAAAAACGTTGAACACGGACAGGCTCACATCCAGTCATCTTTTAATAACACAATCGTAACATTAACAGATGCACAGGGAAATGCTCTGTCATGGGCAAGTGCAGGCGGTCTCGGATTCAGAGGTTCAAGAAAATCTACCCCTTATGCAGCTCAGATGGCAGCTGAAACAGCAGCTAAAGCAGCATTAGTACATGGTTTAAAATCAGTTGACGTAATGGTTAAAGGACCAGGTTCAGGTAGAGAAGCAGCAATTCGTGCTCTGCAGGCATGCGGAATCGATGTAACAAGTATCAGAGACGTTACACCAGTACCACACAATGGTTGCCGTCCACCAAAACGCAGAAGAGTCTAGTACTATTATTATTCACTACGTTAACGGATTGTATGTGTCCGAATTATATAGGAGGAAAACAAAAACATGGCAGTAAATAGAGTTCCGGTTCTTAAAAGATGCAGATCCCTCGGAATGGATCCAGTTTATTTAGGAATTGATAAAAAGTCTAACAGACAAGTTAAAAAGAGCGAAATAGAAAAATGAGCGAGTATGGTCTCCAGTTACGTGAGAAACAGAAAGCAAAATTCATCTATGGTGTATTAGAGAAACCTTTCCTGAACTACTTCAAGAAAGCATCTAAGATGAATGGTATGACAGGTGAAAACCTGATGGTACTCTTAGAGTCAAGACTTGACAACGTTGTATTCCGTCTTGGACTTGCCAGAACAAGACGTGAAGCAAGACAGATCGTTGACCACAAGCACGTGCTTGTAAACGGAAAACAGATCAACATCCCTTCATACCTTGTAAAGGCAGGAGATGTGGTAGAAATCAAAGAAACTAAGAAAAACTCACCAAGATACAAAGAAATCGTTGAGGTTACAGGCGGACGTCTTGTTCCAGAATGGTTAGAAGCTGATCTGGAAGGTCTGAAAGGAACAGTAAAAGAACTTCCAAAACGTGAAGCAATCGATGTTCCTGTAGATGAGATGTTAATCGTCGAGTTGTATTCTAAATAATAAACCGTAACCCACAGGAGGTGGACTTAGTGTTTGATTTTAATAAACCCAATATTGAAATAACTGATATTTCAGATGATAAGAAATATGGTAGATTCGTTGTAGAACCTCTTGAAAGAGGTTATGGTACAACATTAGGTAATTCTCTTAGAAGAATTATGCTTTCATCTTTGCCTGGTTCAGCAATCAGCCAGGTTAAGATCGATGGTGTACTTCATGAATTCAGTTCTATTCCGGGTGTTAAGGAAGATGTCACAGAGATCATCATGAACCTGAAATCTCTGGCAATCAAAAACACATCTGAATCTGATGAGCCTAAGACTGCTTATATTGAGTTCGAAGGCGAAGGAGTTGTAACAGCAGCTGACATTCAGGTGGATCAGGATATTGAAATCATGAACCCGGAGACTGTAATCGCTACATTAAACGGCGGTGCAGACAGCAAATTGTATATGGAACTTACCATTACAAATGGAAGAGGCTACGTGAGTGCTGATAAGAATAAGAATGACGAACTGCCAATCGCAGTGATTCCAATTGATTCTATCTACACTCCAGTGGAACGAGTGAACCTTACAGTAGAGAATACCCGTGTCGGACAGATTACAGACTTTGATAAACTTACACTGGATGTATACACAAACGGCACACTGCTTCCGGATGAAGCTGTAAGTTTGGCTGCAAAGGTACTTAGTGAACATCTGAAACTCTTTATTGATCTGTCAGAAGTAGCACAGGCTGCTGAAGTTATGATTGAAAAAGAAGACGATGAAAAAGAAAAAGTTCTTGAGATGAGCATTGACGAACTTGAACTTTCTGTTCGTTCATACAATTGCCTGAAGAGAGCTGGTATCAATACAGTTGAAGAACTGACAAACAGAACACCGGAAGATATGATGAAAGTACGTAACCTTGGACGTAAGTCTCTGGAAGAAGTACTTGCAAAATTAGATGAGTTAGGCTTAAGCCTCAGCAAAGGTGAAGAATAATCTGTCAGTAAGCCCGTAAGTGCATGGCAGAGCATTTGGCTAGTAAGCCCGAAGAAGCATAACCAAGTGTTATAATGGAGGATATTTAAAATGGCAAAATATAGAAAACTTGGCAGAACATCAAGCCAGAGAAAAGCATTATTAAGAAACCAGGTAACAGCACTTCTGAACAACGGTAAGATCGTTACAACAGAAGCTAAGGCTAAAGAGATCCGCAAGATCGCTGAAGGACTTATCGCATTAGCTGTTAAAGAAAAAGATAACTTCGAAGAAGTTACTGTAAAAGCTAAAGTTGCCCGCAAAGATAAAGAATGGCAAGAGAGTAAAAGAAGTTGTAGATGGTAAGAAAGTTACTGTATATGACGAAGTTGATAAAACAATCAAAAAGGATATGCCAAGCAGACTGCATGCTCGTCGTCAGATGCTGAAGGTTCTTTATCCTGTAAAGGAAGTTCCAACTGCACAGGCTGGAAAGAAGAAAAATACAAAAGAAGTTGATCTTGTAGCAAAATTATTCGATGAGATCGCTCCTAAGTATGCAGATCGTAACGGTGGATACACAAGAATCGTTAAGATCGGTCAGCGTAAAGGTGATGCAGCTATGGAAGTTCTGATTGAACTTGTATAGTTAGAAGTCAATAAAAATATTGAAAACCTCACACAATCATGTGTGAGGTTTTTTTGTATAAAGATACAGGAAGAGTGGCAGACAGGATTTTGGAAATAAACGGACAATTAAAGATTTGTTAAAAATCTGACTATAGCGTTAAATTTACTACTATTAACAAATATGATTACAAATTGTCAAATAAATGATATAATACCGATATCACATTTGAAATGAATTGTGCAAAAAACTGATAATTGCAATTCATATGTACTGTAAATTGAAAACAAACAGATGGAAGGTAGGAATAAAGAATGAGCAGACTGGAAATTGCCTCTCCAAAAAAAGCAAAGATCGTAATGGAAGGCCTTTATAAAGATCTGGAAAGAAGAATCGAATCAAGTCCTCCGGGATTATGTCCTGTAGATATGGCAAGAGCATTTCTTGAGTTATGTCATGCACAGACCTGTGGAAAATGTGTACCTTGCCGTATCGGATTAGGTCAATTGAACAATTTCATCCGTGAAGTACTGGATGGAAAAGCAACTATGAAGACGCTGGATATTATGGAGCAGACTGCACTTTCAATCATGGAATCAGCAGACTGTGCAATCGGATATGAGGCTGCTAATATGGTATACAAAGGATTGATCGGTTATCGTGATGATTACGTTGAACATATCCAGAACGGAAGATGTACCTGTACCTATAATCAGCCGGTACCATGTGTATCTTTATGTCCTGCACATGTAGATATTCCGGGATATGTTGCACTGGTAGGTGAAGGCAGATATGCAGATGCGATCCGTCTGCTGAGAAAAGATAATCCGTTCCCGACTACATGTGGATTTATCTGTGAACATCCATGTGAAGCAAGATGTAGAAGAAATATGGTGGATGATTCTATTAATATCCGTGGATTAAAACGTGTAGCAGCAGATTTTGCGGGAGAAGTTGATCCTCCGCAGTGTGCACCGGATACAGGAAAAAAAGATTGCAATCCTTGGTGGAGGACCTGGTGGTTTGAGTGCAGCTTATTATCTGCAGTTAATGGGACATCAGGCAACTGTATATGAGATGCTTCCGAAATTAGGAGGAATGCTTCGTTATGGTATTCCGAACTACAGACTTCCGAAAGACAGACTTGACGATGATATCCGTGCGATACTGAAGACAGGTGTGCAGGTGAAAAATGGTCTGAAGATCGGTCAGGATATTACAATCCAGCAATTGAGACAGGAATATGATGTTGTTCTGATTACAATCGGGGCAAGTACAGATAAAAAATTAGGATTAGAAAACGAAGATGCAGACGGAATCTTATCAGCTGTACAGTTCCTGCGTAAACGTAGGAAAGAACCAGATTATGGATCTGACAGGAAAGGAAGTTGCTGTTATCGGTGGAGGTAACGTATCTATGGATGCAGTCCGTACAGCAAAACGTCTGGGTGCAAAGAAGTAAGTATCGTTTACAGACGAAGGGTTGCGGATATGACTGCACTTCCGGGAGAAATAGACGGAGCAGTTGCAGAAGGTATTGAATTACAGACATTGAAAGCACCGTCATCCATTGATGTAGATGAGAATCATCATGTAAAAGGAATCTATGTGACCCCTCAGATGGTGAGCTCGATCAGAGACGGAAGAGCAAGCATCAAACCTACAGGTGAAGAAGATATTTACATACCATGCGATGTATTAATCGTAGCAATCGGACAGAATATTGAAACACATCACTTTGAACAGGCCGGTATTCCGGTAGAACGAGGTAAAATTGTTACCAAAAGCACAGGAGCATTCGAGAACCTTCCGGGTGTATTTGCCGGAGGGGATTGTGCGAGCGGACCGGCTTCAGTTATTAAGGCAATTGCAGCAGCAAAAGTTGTAGCAGCTAATATTGATGAGTATCTTGGATATCATCATGAGATCTCCTGTGATGTTGATATTCCGGAAGCACATCTGGATGATCGTACACCTTGCGGAAGAGTAAATCTTACAGAAAGAGAAGCGTGTGAAAGAGTCTGTGATTTTGAGGCAGTAGAAAATTGTATGACAGAAAAAGAAGCGAAACAGGAAGCAGGAAGATGCCTTCGCTGTGATCACTTCGGGTACGGTATATTTAAGGGAGGCAGAGAGACATTATGGTAAATCTTACAATAGATGGAAGAGAGATAACGGTAAAAGAGAATACCACGATCATGGAAGCTGCATCCCAGAATGGAATTCCAATTCCGAAACTTTGTTATTTAAAAGGAATCAATGAAATTGCGGCCTGTCGTGTCTGTGTAGTGGAATTAGAAGGAAAAGAGAAACTTATCACTTCATGCAATAATGTCGCAAAAGAAGGTATGGTCATCCATACGAACAGTCCGAAAGTCAGAAGACACAGAAGAACAACGGTAGAGCTGATCCTTTCGCAGCATGATTGTGAATGTGTTACCTGTTCCAGAAGTGGAAACTGTAGTCTTCAGACGATTGCAAATGACCTGAATATTATAGATATTCCGTTTAAAATGGAGATTGAAAGACAGCCATGGAATAAAGAATTCCCATTGATCAGGGATTCTTCCAAGTGTATAAAATGCATGCGCTGTGTACAGGTTTGTGAAAAAGTACAGGGACTTGGTGTATGGGATGTGGAAGGAACAGGATCAAGAACTACGATCAATGTGGCTGGTCACAGGACAATAGAAGAAGCTGACTGCGCATTATGCGGACAGTGTATTACACATTGTCCGGTTGGTGCGTTAAGAGTAAGAGATGATACAGAAGATATATGGGATGCAATTGCAGATCCGGACAAGATTGTAGTTGCACAGGTAGCTCCGGCTGTCAGAACAGCGTGGGGTGAGGAATTTGGACTTTCTGATGAAGAAGCAACAGTTGGAAAGATCTTGATGCTTTGAAGAGAATGGGAGTCGACTATGCTTTTGACACCACATTTTCGGCTGACTTGACAATTATGGAAGAAGGGACGGAATTTTTGCACAGATTTACTGCAGGGGAATTGAAAGAGCGTCCGATGTTTACTTCCTGTTGTCCGGGATGGCTAGATTTATCAAATCACAGTATCCACATCTGGTGAGACAGCTTTCTACGGCGAAATCACCGCAGCAGATGTTCGGAGCTGTGATGAAGACTTACTTTGCAGAGAAGATCGGAGTATCGCCGCAGAGGATTTACACAGTATCAGTAATGCCATGTGTGGCCAAAAAAGAAGAAAAGGAGATGGAACTGTTCTATCAGGAATATGCAGGACATGATGTTGATGCAGTTATTACGACAAGAGAACTGACAAAGATGATCAAATCAGCGCATATCAGTCCGGATACACTGTCAGATATAGAAAGTGACCGGCCAATGCAGGATGGAACAGGAGCAGGTGTAATTTTTGGTGTAACAGGAGGTGTCATGGAGCAGCTCTTCGTACGGCATACTATCTGCTTAAGAGTGAGAATCCGCCGGAAGATGCTTTTAAAGCGGTAAGAAGTACCGGATTCAATGAGAATGAGGGAATTCAGGAGGCGGATTTCCAAATTGACAATGTAACTGTCAGAACGGCTGCAGTTAGTGGCCTGGGTAATGCACGGGCACTTCTGGACCGTATCAACAAAGGGGAAGTACATTACGACTTCGTAGAGTCATGGCTTGTCCTGGAGGATGTGTAGGCGGCGGTGGACAGCGATTCATGATGGAAGGGAGATGGCATACGAAAGAGGACGTAAACTCTATCATCTGGATGAGAATGCAAAACGCAGATTTTCGCATGAAAATCATGATGTACGAAAAATGTATGAAGAATATTTTGTAAAACCAAATTCGCCGAAATCACACATGCTGTTACATACTGAGCACAAATTGGAACGTTTTTAAATATCAATGTGTACACAAAGAGCTGCCGGCGGCCAGCTTCTTTGTGTATATCGAAAGAGGTGGGAAAAACAATCTGTTAAAGAATTATCAAACATGTGAAAAAAATATCAAAAAGTTAATTGACAAAAGAATTAACAAAGCGGTTATACTAAGACCATCGAAAACAAACAAAAACTCACAGGAGGATAATCAACATGGCGACAAAGAAAAAAGAGAATGTAGTACCAGAGATTATTGACAACGTAGAAGCTCTCGAAGCTAAGATGAAAGCAATGAGAGAAGCTCAGAAAAAATTTGCTACCTATACACAGGAACAGGTAGACAAGATCTTTTTTGAAGCAGCAATGGCAGCAAATAAGATGCGTATTCCACTTGCTAAGATGGCAGTAGAGGAGACAGGACGTGGACTTGTAGAAGACAAGATCATCAAAAATCATTACGCAGCAGAGTATATTTATAATAAGTATAAAAATGACAAGACATGTGGTGTGATTGAAGAAGACAAAGCATACGGAATTAAAAAGATTGCAGAACCAGTTGGTCTGGTAGCAGCTGTTATTCCAACTACAAACCCTACATCAACAGCAATCTTTAAGACACTGATCTGTTTGAAAACAAGAAATGCAATCATCATCAGTCCACACCCGGCAGCAAAGGCATGTACAATTGCAGCAGCAAAAGTTGTTCTTGATGCAGCAGTAAAAGCCGGAGCACCGGAAGGAATCATCGGATGGATTGATGTTCCTTCATTAGAGCTGACAACAACAGTTATGAAAGATGCTGATGAGATTCTTGCAACAGGTGTCCTGGAATGGTTAAATCTGCATATTCTTCAGGAAAACCGGCACTTGGTGTTGGACCTGGTAACACACCTGTTATCATTGATGATTCCGCAGATATTAAGATGGCAGTTAACTCCATCATCCATTCTAAGACATTTGACAATGGTATGATCTGTGCTTCTGAACAGTCAGTAACTGTACTGGACAGCATCTATGATGAAGTTAAGAAAGAATTTGCATACCGTGGATGCTACTTCCTTAAGAAGGGAGAAGAACTTGATAAAGTCCGCAAGACAATTATCATTAACGGTGCGTTAAATAATAAGATTCCTGGAAAATCAGCATATGAGATTGCAAAATTAGCCGGTGTAGATGTACCGAAAGCTACAAAGATTCTGATCGGAGAAGTAGAATCTGTTGATATTTCAGAAGAATTTGCACATGAGAAATTATCTCCTGTACTGGCTATGTACAGAGCTAAGACATTTGATGAGGCTCTTGCAAAAGCTGAGCAGCTTGTTGCAGATGGTGGATACGGACATACATCATCACTTTACATCCACCCATCACAGACAGAAAAGATTGAGAAACATCAGCAGGCTATGAAGACTTGCCGTATCCTGATCAATACACCTTCATCACAGGGTGGTATCGGAGACCTTTACAACTTCGGACTTGCTCCATCTCTTACACTTGGATGTGGTTCTTGGGGAGGAAACTCTGTATCTGAGAACGTAGGTGTGAAACACCTGATCAATATCAAGACAGTTGCAGAGAGGAGAGAAAACATGCTGTGGTTTAGAACACCTGAGAAAGTATACTTTAAGAAAGGCTGCATGCCTGTAGCATTAGATGAACTCGGAACTGTAATGCATAAGAAGAAAGCGTTCATCGTAACAGACAGTTTCCTGTACAAGAATGGTTATGTAAAACCGATCGAAGATAAATTGGATCAGATGGGAATCCAGCATACATGCTTCTTTGAAGTTGCTCCAGACCCAACTCTGCAGTGCGCTAGAAGAGGTGTAGAACAGATCAGAGCATTTGAGCCAGATACGATCATCGCTCTTGGTGGTGGATCCGCAATGGATGCCGGAAAGATTATGTGGTTAATGTATGAGCATCCGGAAGCAAAATTCGAAGATATGGCTATGGACTTCATGGATATCCGTAAGAGAGTATACACATTCCCTAAGATGGGAGAGAAAGCTTACTTTATAGCTATCCCAACATCTTCAGGAACAGGTTCAGAAGTAACTCCATTCGCAATCATCACAGATGCTGATACAGGAGTAAAATGGCCTATCACAGACTACGAATTAATGCCAAACATGGCTATCGTAGACGTTGACAATGCAATGACAGCACCTAAGGGACTGACAAGTGCATCTGGTATCGACGTAATGACACATGCAATCGAAGCATATGTATCTATCATGGCTACAGACTTTACAGATGGTCTTGCTATGAAGGCAGTAAAAGCAGTATTTGATTACTTACCATCTGCATATGAGAATGGTGCTAATGATCCAATCGCAAGAGAGAAGATGGCTAACGCTTCATGCATGGCTGGTATGGCATTCGCAAATGCATTCCTTGGACTGAACCACTCTATGGCTCACAAACTTGGTGCATTCCATCACCTGCCACACGGTATTGCTAACGCTGTAATCCTGACAGATGTAATGCGTTACAATGCTGCAGAAGTACCTACAAGAATGGGAACATTCTCTCAGTATCAGTATCCACATGCACTTGCAAGATACGCAGAATTAGGACGTTTTGCAGGATGCAAAGGTAAGACAGATGAAGAAGTATTTGAGAACTTCATCGCTAAACTGGAAGAACTCAAAGAGAAGATTGGCATTAAGAAGACAATCAAAGATTACGGTGTAGATGAGAAATACTTCCTGGATACATTGGATGATATGACAGAGCAGGCATTCAACGACCAGTGTACAGGAGCTAACCCAAGATATCCTCTTATGAGTGAGATGAAAGAAATCTACCTGAAATGCTATTATGGAAAATAAAAAAGGCGTAAATATAATATCCATGAGTTTTTGTTTGGAGGTTGGATAATGTATTGAGCATAGGAAAAGTGCAGCGTTTGACGGTGCACTTTTTCTTATGTCAAAATATTGATAAAAAAATAACAATAAATATGCAGAATAAAAAATAGTGAAAAAAATATCAAAAAACTATTTAAAAATCTGACAATAAGGTATATAATACAGATAACAAGAAGGAAAAGGGCCAAAGTTCAATAAAAAGGAGGAATCTGTATGAAGCTCGAAAAGAAGAATTTGATCGTAGAGAGACCTTACAAATCAGTTTATAAGACCGAGGAAGGTGTTGTTAAAATATTTGTAACAGATCATCCAAAGTCAGCAGTATTTAATGAAGCATTGAACACTGTGAAAGTTGAAGAAACAGGATTGGATATTCCGAAACTAAAAGAGGTAACTCAGATTAATGGGGAATGGGCGCTGGTCATTGAGAACCGGGAAGGAAAAACTTTGGAAGAAATGATGAAAATTGACCGTGCCAATCTTGAAAAATATATGTCAGATTTTGTAGATCTTCAGCTGAAAGTACAGAGTAAAACGGCAGAAACATTACCGAAATTAAAAGATAAACTCGCAAATAAGATAAGAAATCTGAAAGTTTTGGATGCAACAGAGCGTTATGAACTTTTGACTAGATTGGAATCTATGCCGAGACATACAAAATTGTGTCATGGTGATTTTAATCCAAGTAACGTAATTGTTGAAAAGAACGGAAAGATGACTGTGATTGACTGGGCACATGCTTCACAGGGAAATGCAAGCGCAGATGCGGCAATGACATATTTGCTGTTTGCATTACACGATCAGGAGAGTGCAGATCTTTATCTTAAGTTATTCTGTAAGAAAAGCGATACCGCAAGACAGTATGTAGAACAATGGCTTCCAATTGTTGCTGCCGCAGAACTTGAGAAAGATATCCGGCTGGAAAAAGATTTTCTGATGAAATGGATCGATGTTATGGAGTATGAATAAATCGTACAAAAAATAAGCCTCCGAACGAGGCTTATTTTTTATATTTCATAATATACATAATGTAAAGATCTACACGTAAATAGGTTCTTCACTTTTTTTCCAAGAAGCAGCCTTTTAAATACCCCATTCGATTGCCATAGTTCCCCATGTCAGACCTGAGCCAAAGCCTGCAAGCATCAGTTTGTCTCCTTTTTTCAGCATACCTTTTCGATTGACTTCATCCAGAAGAATCGCCACACTGGCTGCGGATGTGTTTCCACATCTGTCCACGTTCATCGGGATTTTCTCATTCGGCACTTTCAGACGTTTTGCAATGGTTGCCGTAATTCGGGCATTTGCCTGATGGAACAAATACCAGTCAATGTCTTCGGTGGTCAGCTTTGCTGCTTCCAGTGTCTGTAAAATAGACTGTGGTACTTTTTTTTACTGCAAATTGAATACTTCACCGCCGTCCATGTACAGATAATCCATTGGTTTCTGCTCTGTCACAAACGGATTATAATTTTCTCTGTTTTTGACATAAATCGCACCGCCGCGGGTTCCGTCGCTTCCCTGTGTGGACGCGATCACACCGCGCTCTGCCGCGCGCACGACTGCTGCACCTGCACCATCCGCAAATAATACACAGGTAGAGCGGTCGCTCCAGTCCACAATACGAGACAACGTCTCCGCACCGATCACAAGTGCCGTTTTATAAATTCCTGCCTGCATGTAAGCATCCACCATATTCAATGCAAATACAAAACCGGAACAAGCTGCGCTGATGTCAAAAGCAACCGCATTGACAGCACCAAGCTCACTCTGTACCAGACATGCCGTATTTGGAACCAGCGTATCCGGTGTACAGGTTGCTACGATAATCAGATCCAGATCCTCCGCTTTCACTCCGGCTGACTCCAGTGCTTTTTTCCGGCTTCTGTAGACATGGACGCCGTTGTCTCATTTATTGCAATATGACGCTGACGGATACCGGTTCTGCTGCTGATCCACTCATCGCTTGTCTCCACAATGGTGGAAAGAAAATCATTTGTTACTATTTTTTCCGGCAGACAACTACCGGTTCCTATAATCTGTGCTCTCATCTATCCCTCCAATTAGTTTGATTATCAAAACTTTCTATC
>ENA-OQCN01001274-OQCN01001274.1-human-gut-metagenome-genome-assembly--contig:-NODE-1274-length-12731-cov-1.777452_pt1 | contig 12731 bp, 5 predicted proteins | sample MGYA00242497_ERZ504576 | MGnify/ENA primary metagenome ERZ504576 (study PRJEB26092, sample SAMD00036296) | human gut metagenome | host: Homo sapiens | study: EMG produced TPA metagenomics assembly of...
CGATACGCGACGACTTTACAACCCACCACACCTTTTACTTCGACAAGGAAACGGGCAGACCGTTGAGGGGTGAAACACATCAGGGCTACAGCGATGATTCCTGTTGGGCAAGAGGACAGTCGTGGGGAATATACGGCACGGCGTTAGGCTACTCATATACGAAAGATGAAAGTATAATTCCGATATTCAACGGACTTGTGGATTGTTTCCTAAGCAAATTGCCGGAGGATAAAGTTCCCTACTGGGATATGATTTTTACAAACGGCGATGAGCCGCGAGATACTTCTGCGGCATCAATAACATTATGCGGCATACTCGAAATGAATAAGCATGTGCCAAATGAACGATATATGCAGGCGGCTGAGGAGATACTCAATTCACTTATTGACAAATATATGACTGATAAAATAACCTCTACGGGGCTTTTGACTGACGGTATGTATGCCCGGATGAGAGGTGACAGACCTGAGTGTAACATATGGGGCGACTATTACTTTATGGAAGCACTTGTCAGAATAGTCTCAGGCGGCGAATGGAAAAGTATTGGTAAAATTAAATATTTAAGCAGTATATTCATTATAACGATGAACATGCTATTTAAGCGATATTCATATCGTATATATTACAGGAGGACGTAGCTAAGCGGCGCTGTTATCGGCGCTGCACGGCTGCGTCTTTTAACATTAAATAAATTTTATGCGGAGTAATGTCTGCGCTTTGCATAATAACAAATATTTGCAGACGGAAAGGTTTGGAAAAGATTATGAAAAAAATTAAAAAGAAAATCAGCCTGCTGCTGTCGGCAGGTCTGACAATGTCGTGTATGGCTGCCGTACCGAATGTGAGCCTTGCAGCGGATGAGCAGATTATTCCGTTTGGCGCGGTGTGCTCGTTTGATAAGTTTACATTATCCTATAAGGACGCGCAGACGGCTGATGTGATGATTGCGTTTTCGGAGGACGGAACAAATTACGGCGAGTATCAGACGGTAAGCTTTTCAAATGACACCGATGAAACAAAGTATCTTGAAAGCACAGCTAAAGCAAAATGTGCCAAGCTCAGTAGGTAGCGAGGGACTGCCGAAGATTAAGCTTGAACAGATTGTACGATATTCATCGTCAAAAGCCAATGTCGGACTTGGCTCAAGAGGTATCGACGGAAATACAAAACCGATGTGGAGTGCTGCCAATGACAATTTTACTCAGTTCTTTGACGGCACATACAATGCGGACGGATCTATAGCAAATCTCGGAAAGTGCAATCTTACAGGTCTTTATCATGATGCGATAAAAGAAGGTAAGACAACGGATAAGTCATTGGCAATGGTAGAGCTTCCTTTTGTATTTGATGAAGCTTTGGAATTTGCGTATGCGATTGTCTATATGGACGCTTCAAATGCGGCGGATTTCTATGTGCGTATTCCTGATAAAAAACGCGAAAAAACAGACACGAGCTTACCAAAGCGAACGATTTTGGCGAGCCAAAAACAATAGATTCAGAAACCGGCAATAAGAGCGTTTTCGTTATAAAAGCTCCGCTTTGCAATGAGGGTGAAAAAACGAACAGCGTTGATTTTATTGGCACAACTTCCACAATTATACGGGAACGCCGGAAAACGCTATGGTGAATATGCCTGAGATAGCGTTCTACTATTACAGTCCGGTGTTTGAGTCTGAGTACATACTTCATGACGGAGCGGAGTATACTTTTGACACTCCGAAGACCTTTTCAAGGATTGTCGGAGAGCTTCCTGCGGATATGTGGTACGTTGGGATAAAGGCTGACGGCGGCGAAGCGATTTCAGAGTGAATGAAGGCGCCACGGGTTATTTTGCGGATAATCTTATGGAGATAAAGAAAATAATCGTGCGGGGATATAACGCAGAAAATGTGGCGAAAACAAAGCTGCCGAATACAATAAGGCTTTACGGTGAGGTCAGCGATTTGGCAAAGTCGGCATACACAGTCGATAGTAATTCTGTAACCATTGAGGGAAAAGCGACAGACGCAGATTTTGGCAGTGACCCGAGAAAGGATTATATGTCTGTTGAAAAGGAAACAGGCATTGCGGCGTTGTTTGACGGAGATACACAATACAACTCATATGCTCCTTATCATCTTGTCGACTCCGACCCTGACCGTCTTACGCTTAAAAGCAACAGTTCAATTACAGTAGATTTCGGCAAAAAGGCTATTGTCGATACTGTATCATACTATGCAGGACCTCAGTATACACCGAAAAAGTATGATGTTTATGTAAGCGATACAGCCGCCTTTGGCAGTAAACCGGTATTTTCAAAGTCATATGACGTGGTGGAGGGACGTCTTTCGCCGTTCGTCAATGATTATGGACCATACTACTGCGCTATGCACGAGGACCAAAATGTAACAAATGCGGAGGGACGATATATAAAGATTGCAAACAACGGAGTTTTAAAGCCCGAAAGCGACAGGCTTCAAATTGTTGACCAAAACGGCAATACAGTGGTTGATACGGTTATGAAGAATGATGCGCTGATGAACAAAAATGTAATTCTTGCAAAGGAACTCAGAGTTATGGGCGCACCGCTTGTTGAGAGCATAACAACAGGCGAACAGACTAATGAATTCACCGTTACATGTAAATATAATGACGATAACGAGGTTAAAGCGGGAGATAACAAACTTACCTTTACCGTAAGCAACGCAACTGATAAAGTTGTAAATGACATTACAATCTATGTGGCCGTTTATAACAGTGATAAAACACTGAAGAGCATAAAAATAGTAAATACTTTTAATGCTGAAGCAGGTGATGAGAATATTGAAAAGACTATTGAAAATGTTTTGGCTTCAAAGGGTGATACAGTAAGACCGTTTGTATGGAACTTAGAACAGAAGCCGCTTGCGACAATTGACGGCGTTGTAGTTCAGTGATAGGGAGGAATAGAAAAATGAAAAGAAATATAAAGAAAATCATAGCGTCAATGCTTACATCTGCTATGGCTCTTGGTGGAGCGAATATTGCGTTTGCGGTAAACTTGCCCGCTCCCGATGTCGCAGAGGGTTATACAAGATACGAAGCGGAGGACGCAGAGCTTATAAACGGCGCAAATGTCGCCAATTTCAAGTTGGAAAATCAAGCGGGGCAGTCAAACGGCATAAATACAGAGGGGAATGTTGTAGGAGGCTTTAAAAGCTTGAGTTCGGCAGAAAGCTTAAATTATGATTTCAGCAATACAACATCTGTCGCTTTACGGTAGAAAGACAAGCGGAGGGAATGGTAACTGTTATACTCGGATACCGTTCCTCTCAGGAGGTAAATATGGAGCAGCGCTGCGGCAACATTCCGATTAAGTGTAATGACGGTACTGTAAAGGAGCTTGAGGTGGGAGTTGACCCAACGGCTGACAAACCGAAAAAACAAGTATCGGTAGATGTTGATATGAAGGTCGGAACGAATACGATTTATGTTGCGGGTCCAATAAAGGGCAGCGGCTGGATAAACATCGATTATATTGATGTAGCTAATTATACAGATACGGAGAATAGGGTTGAGCCTGAGGAGAAAGAAGCTGATGATATGGGAATAAATCCACCTATAAAAACGATATATACAGCTGACCCGTCAGCACATGTATGGAAAACAGACCCCGACAAGCTGTATGTGTATCCATCGCACGACAGATACCCTCAGCAAGGCTGTAACAGAATGGACGCGTTTCATATTTACTCGACAAAAAATATGGTTGACTATACTGATGAGGGCGAGATTTTCAGTGCATACGACCTTGAATGGGGCAGAGAAGCCTTCGACAAAGACGGTAAGTTTGACGACGGCACGTTTATGTGGGCGCCCGACGCGGCATACAGCGAGAAAACAGGCAAGTATTATTTCTATTATCCACGTCCCGCGTCAAGAGCATTTAATGACGAGTGGATGGTAGGAGTGGCGGTAAGTGATTACCCTGATCACGGCTTCGTTGATGTCGGCGTGCGATTATTGGAATAGGCGGCAGGGGAATGATTGACCCCTGCGTATTTACGGATGATGACGGCAGAAGCTATATCTATCTCGCTGGAGGCGGAACATGGATGAATGGCTGTGCGGTTGCAGAACTTAATGACGATATGGTTACGCTCAAGGAGGTTCCGAAGGTTATGATAGTCGAGGGAATTCCTGAAGAGTGGGATGAAAACGGTGTGTATATAGGAAAGGATGAAAACGGAAATCTCATAAATATGGGCGGTATTCCTGATTATCACGAAGGAACTTATGTCGTAAAGAGGGACGGCGTATATTACATGATGTATGCGGACGCGTATGTACGCAATGAGGACAATGAATACGGTACAAAGGGAGCTCATAACAGACAGCGATATGTCTATAGCACTGTAAGTCCTAAAGGACCGTGGAAAATACCGACAGGCGACAATTCCTTATCATCAGAGCCGGACGGTGCAAAGGGGGTAATACTTGACCCCGAAAGCTCGGACACCTCGCATGGCTCTATTGTGCAGTTTAAGAATCAGTGGTATATGTTCTACCACACAATGGATTTATCAGGAAACGGTGCGCTCCGCTCGTTCCAGGCGGATAAGCTTACATTCACCGATGATACCATTGACAAGGTTATACAGACAGATGGCTCGGAACTGCTTATAGGCGACCGCGAGATAATAGCGGATGCTGATGTGGTATATGAGGCGGAGGACGCTGAATTTGCCAATACAAATACGGAAGCCGCGCAGCCTAACACGGAGAAATTTGAATATAACGGAAATCAGATTACCGCTGTTACAAATCTTATGATACCGGGTGCGTACGTTGCATTTAACAATGCTGACGGAGGAGAAAATGGCGGCAGAGTAAATATCAAGCTGAAGTATTCGGCAAAAACACAATGCTATGCAAAGCTTATTGTAAATGGACGCGATTACTCATTTATAAATCTAATGGGTACGGGCGGCAAGGGCTTTTTCAAGGGTGAGTCAAATATTACCGTAACAATGAAGCCGGGAGAGAATAATACAATAAGTCTTACAGAGTTTAACAGTGCTGTTTCGCTTGATAGTATTGAATTGAGATATTTGGACAAATAGTTCATTTTTAAACAGGGACTGACGCAGAATTAATGTGAAAGTCCTTGTTTTAATTACAAATTAAAGCTGGGCAAACCAGCTATAAAAAAATGCTGATTGACAAAGTTAACATGTATTTTTTATATCAATTTTTAAAATTTGATATAAAAATAGTAAAATGCAATAAACCTATTGACAAATTTGATATATCATAGTACAATATAATCATATAAAACATAATAAATGATATATCAAAAAACAAAACGGAATAATGCAGTTTTGCAGTAAGGAGGAAATATGAGAAGTTTATTAAATTTATTGCGGCAGCATGTGCGGCGGCTATCTTTACGGGTAGTGTTTCAGCCGTTTCATTTGCATCTGGAACAGGAACGAAAAGTGTAGCTATAGCCGCACAGGAGGGCACTAAATCAGTAAAGATTACTACAGAAGAGACTATACCATTTGACGGTGTAGTTATTTACGCGGTTTATGAGGGCAGACGCTGAGCTCCGTGGAGGCAAAGACGTTTAAGGATATTTCCTCCGAGAAAGAAGGAGAAGTTCAATTTGATAAGGATTATACAAAAACAAACTCCAAGCTTTTTGTGTGGAGCAGCCTTTCAGAAATGATACCGTATAATGTAACAGTTACACCGGAGAAAGTACAGATAAACACAGTGGCAAAGGTTGAGATTTCGGGTGATAAAACAGCTCCCGCGACTTTAAATGCAACTGTATCAGCAATAAATGATTCTGGATTTGAAGATACATCCGCTTTTATATATGAATGGAAAAAGGGTGAGGAAATTCTTTCGGAAACAGGATCAATACTTGAAGATGCCGCAGAAGGCAATTATACTGTAACGGCAACCTATACCGGTACAGGCAATTACGAAGGCAGTATAACAATCGCAGCTCCGTATGTTGTAAGTCCGGAGGGAGATACAAGAGCGGATATTACCGGCGATGATACCGTAAGCGTATCAATTAATGCTTCATCACAGACGGCTCCGTCAAATCTCACTGCACAGATTTCAGCCGGCGAAACGGCTCTGGCAGTAAATGACTTTACATATGTTTGGTCGCGGAACGGCTCGCCTATATCGGGCGGCGAAAACGGCACGCTTGAAAATGTGCAGGCGGGTGAATATACCGTAGTTGCTACCGTTAAACCGGATAATGCAAGCTACAAGGGAAGTACAGCGGCTTCACAGGCTGTAACCGTTAAGGCGGTTTATACAGTAACATGGAGTGTAGAAGGAGATACTACGCAGGAAACTTACGTTGAAGGTGAAATGCCTTCATACAGCGGCACGCCTTCAAAGGATCAGACAAATACAGATACATATGAATTCACGGGATGGACTCCGGAAATTACAGCTGTAACGGGTGATATAACCTATACGGCGCAGTTCAGCGCATCAAAGAGAAGCTACAACGTAACCTATAATACGAATGGGGGTACTATTGCGAATGAAACAAATTATACAAGCTATACCTGCGGCACGGCGTTGACACTTCCGATACCGACGAGAAACGGTTATACCTTCGGCGGCTGGTATGAAGAAAGCGATTTTAACGGCACACCGGTAAAGACTATTGACGCAGAGGCTTATGGTGATAAAGAATATTTTGCAAAATGGAACTCTAATGAGCCTGATAAATTTACTATCACATGGAAGAATGATGATGGCTCGACAATTAAAACCACACAGGTCTCAAGCGGCGTAATGCCTGTGTTTGACGGCAATAATCCTACAAAGGCTGACACTGCGCAATATACATATACCTTTGCAGGTTGGACTCCAGAAGTGATTGCGGCAACAGCAGATGCCGAATATACAGCTACATTTACTCCGACCACAAGAAGCTATAAAATCACATGGGTAGTTGCAGGTAAGGAGAATAAGGAAGAGGATGTTGAATACGGTGTAACTCCTGAATACGGCGAAATGCAACAAGAGAAGCTACGGCAGAGTACACATATACCTTTAAAGAATGGTCGCCGGAAATTGCAGCTGTAACAGGGACGCAAACTTACACTGCAACGTGGAACGAGGTTAAGAACAAATACACCGTTACATGGAAGGATGGAAACAATACACTTAAAACCGAACAAATAGCTTACGGTGAAACACCTGAATACAGTGGCGATGCACCGACAAAGGAAGGCTACAGCTATACATGGACGCCCGAGATAACGGAGGTCACAGGCAATGCGACATATACAACTAACTGGACAATTAATAAGTATACGGTTACAAATAATTCTGCAACTGATGACGATGGCACAAAGCACGGTACAATCACACTCAACGGACTTGACGGTGATGGAAAGGCGGAGTACAATAGTACTATAAAAGTAACTCCTTCAGCAGCCGAGGGTTATGAACTGAAAAAGATAACTGTAAACGGTGCAGATATTACAAACCGGTAAATGGCGTATGGCAATTTACTATTCCCGCATCAGATGTCGCGGTAACTGCAACCTTTGAGAAGGCTGTTAAGTCCATAACTGTAGAGGGCGCTTCGCGTGTTCAAAAGGGCAAGACGTCGAATTATACCGCAAAGGTACAGCGGTGATGATACGGATGTTACAGCCGTATATGCATCGGATATAGAATGGTCCGTTGATGAAGCCAGCACAGGTGCAGGAACTACAATAGAAAACGGCACTCTTGCCGTAAACAGCGCTCAGACATCGGAAATTACCGTTACGGCAAAGGTTGGAGAAGTAAGCGACACAGCAACGGTAACTCCGACAACTCAAAGACCTGACGCATTGAAAATAGTTTCGGCTGAGGATATAACTAATCATCTGAGTAACAATGCAGTAGCAGCAAATGCAATAGACGGTGATACAGCGACCAATTATAATGCAATAACGCAAGATCCGTCAGAAAATCCGACAGGAAGAACGCAGACATATATGACAGTTGATTTGGGTGCTGTTAAGAAAGTTTCAAATGTTCAGATTTGGTTTTATGCAGGAAATGCAAGAAAATACAATTTTGATATAAGAGTAAGTAAAGATGGAATTTACTGGGAAAAGATAAATACATTTGAAAGCAGTGGTACTACTGCAAACGGTTTTGAAACATTTGATTTTGGAAAGACGGTGAGCGTGCGTTATGTGCGTTATGTCGGACGCGGGGCATATGCAAATGCCAATAGTACATTCATCCAATACAATGCAATTCAAGAATTTGAAGTGTATGGTTCCGATACAGCAACTGATGCAGCAGAACTGCTCACTTCATCGGATACGCAAATTACAGCCAGCGCATATCTAAATGCAGATCAGGCGCCTTCAAAGGCTGTAGACGGCGATAAAACTACTCAATGGAATGCGATGATGACAAATACAGAACCAAACACATTAACTATTGACTTATTGGCAAAGCAGTCAGTATCAGCAGTTGAATTGCTGTTCTATCAGCATGGATAAGGTCGTATAAGTTTAAAATTGAAGTAAGCGCTGATGGCTACGAATGGATTACAGTTGCCAACTATGTCGAAAACGGTGTCGGATATACGGTAGGAGAAGCATATGATGAGGGTGAACGAATTACATTTACCGCACAGACAGCGCGTTATATTCGATTTGTAGGCTATGGTTCAACGTTGAATAATGGAACTCAAAATACTTACAATCCTGTTCGTGAGTTCAGAGTGTACGGAACAGGTCCTAAATCTTTAACTCTAACTGCATCGGCAGAAAATGAGCATGGAGGAACCACTGCGTCATATGCAGTAGACGGTATCATTGGTAAGCTTGAGGATACTACTACTGATTCCCGTTGGTCGGCAATGATGATAACAGACACCAGACCAGAAAATAAAATAACCTTTGACCTTGGCGAGGAAAAGAAAATATCAGCTGTTGCAATATCATTCTATCTGGGAAACGCAAGGTCGTATAACTTTGACATTGAGGTCAGCTCCAAAGGTGATACTTGGACAAAAGTGCTTGAAAATAAAGATAGCGGCGCAAAGGTCGATAAAGAATATGAAGCCTTTGAGTTTGAGGAAACAACAGCGCGTTATGTGCGCTATATCGGACGCGGTGCGACAGAGTTGAGCGGCGGCGCGCATAACAATTACAGCAGCTTCTGGGAATTTAGAGTATATGGATATGACAACGAGTAAAAAGGAGGAAGAATGATGAAAAATATCTACAAAGCGGTTGCGGCGGTATGCGCAATGGCAGCTCTTATGAGCAGCGTGCCCGCGCTGCCTGTGAGCGCGGATACTGTAACAAAGCCTATGTATTATGCTCAGGCGGATATGGGTGCGGCGACAGATTTTAACAGAGTTAACATTGACTTTGGAGGCAGCGCGCCTGATGAATACACCGTTGAAAGCTCAATGGACGGCAAAATATGGACTGAGCTTACAAGCAATGTTACTGAAAAAAACGCGGCTGCTGATTTCAGCTTCAACGAAGCTAATAATTGCTACGTTTACAAGGATTATAACACACGCTATGTAAGAGTTGTTTCGGATGAAGATATGTCAAAAGCGACAATAAAAATAAGCAAAACAACAGACATTGCTCCGGAGGGAAGCTCAATGCTGTTTGAAAAAAACGACGGTACAGACATAAAATCGTCAACCGACGTCGTGGATGCAAGACTTAACAAGAAGGATATTTCTGCCTGTGCATATATTTACTGGGGAAGTGCAAGCCCTGAAACATATGATTTTGAAGAAGCTAATATCATAATTCCGCTTGGAGAAGAAAAAGAGATTTCAAGATTTGAGATAGGCTCGTATTTTAATGATAAAACGAAGGCTTTTCAAAACTTCTTTGCAAAGAATTATGAAATCTCATATATAAACAGCAGCACCGAGGTACATGCAAATACAGAAGGCTGGAAACCACTTAAATCCGGAAATACTGCTTCAGGCTGGCTGACTGCCGCATTTAATCCTGTAAAAGCAACTCATATAAAGTTCAATACGAACGACAAGGGAGTTGCAGGAAGAAATAACGGCAAAATCGCAACATTTTTAAGCTACATAGGAGTATATACCTCTGCCATTGTTCCGTCAGATATGACATATGGAAGCTATGACACTGAGGTGGAAGAAGTAGAGGATATGGGCGAGGTTGACCTTGTAATGTTTATGGGGCAAAGCAACATGGCAGGACGCGGAGAGGCGGCGGACAGTGTGGTTTGTCAAAGCGGACACGGCTATGAATTCCGCGCGATAAGCGACCCTGCAAAGCTGTATGATGTAAGGGAACCGTTTGGAGTTAACGAGAATAATGCGGCGAGCGGAGTTAACGAGCTGGGTTCAAAAAGCGGCTCGATGGTATCGGCGCTTATGGAGGAATATTATTCCTATACCGGAGTTCCTATGGTCGGAGTATCATGCTCAAAGGGCGGTAGTCAGATAAGCTTTTGGCAGCCCGGCAGTCCGGCGCTTGACGATGCTGTTTCGCGCTATAAGGCGGCAAAGCTGTTTCTTAAAAAGAATGGCTATACCGTAAGACGCAAGCTTATGGTATGGTGTCAGGGTGAAAGTGATGCAGATGTGTCAACTCCTATTGCGGACTATAAGGAAATGACGCAGAATATGGCGCAGGCTATGATAGACGAAGGCATTGAGAAATGCTTTATGGTACAAATCGGACACAAGAATGATACAAGCGGTAAATATGACCCATATATTGAGGCTCAGTCAGAACTTTGCGCTGCAGATGATCGTTTCGTAATGGTATCGGAAAAGTTTGCCGATAATCAGGCAAGTATGAAGGATTTATACCATTATCATCAGTCGGTATATAACGAAGTCGGCGCAGATGCTGGTAAGAATATAGCTGCTTACTACGGAGATACAACAAAAAATCTTCCGTCAACTATAAATATAATTGATAAACTGAGAACCAATACGGAAGCGGGAGTTACAATAGACGGCGATACGGACGGTGTTGTAATTGCAGCGCTTTATGACAAAAACGGCGCACTTGAACAGAGTAAAATTGTAGATAAAATTGACAAGGCTACTACAGTAAAATTTATCACTTCGGAAAACAGCAAAACAATTAAACTTTTCAACTGGAATAGCCTTAGTGAAATGCAGCCGATAGGTGAGAGCAAAAGTATAAATATAAATGGAATAGATATAAAAACCTCGGCAACAACAAGCGACTTCCTCTATGGAAGCTATGAGGACAGTACAAAGTACGAACATGCTATGCCGTACAGATATATCCTGCCTGTCAATTATGACAGCAGTAAGGAGTATCCGATACTTATGTATCTTCATGGCGCAGGCAGACGCGGAAACGACAATGAAAATCAGTTAAATAACCCGAAACCGCTGTTTGACAGACTGTTGAGTGAGGAGAACATAAACAAATATCCTTGTATAATTGTCGCTCCGCAGTGTCCTGAAGGTGAGCAATGGGTTGACACACCATGGGGCAAGGGAACATATAAGGTAAGCGAAGTTCCTGTAAGCGATGAGCTGAGTATGGCAAAAGATATTATTCTTGATTTTGAAAATCGCTTCAGCGTAGATACTGACAGAGTTTATATAGCCGGACAGTCAATGGGCGGCTACGGAACATGGGATATGATTATGAGAAACCCCGATATGTTTGCGGCGGCAATACCGCAGTGCGCCGCAGGTGATGTGACACAGGCGGAAAGTCTTAAAACAATGGCTGTATGGGCGCATCACGGTGAAATTGATGACACCGTTCCTTTAAGCGGCTCAAGGGAAATGGTGGCGGCTCTTAAGGAGGCAGGCTCAACGAATGTGAGATACACTCAGTATCCAAGCATAAGCCATGAGGTACAGATTGAGACATTTAAGGAACCGGATTTGCTGTCATGGTTATTCTCAAAAAGCCTGACGTCAAATGCAAATGTTAAGGATGATTACACTTATCTTAAGGTTAATGATGTGCTTGTAAGAGAGTATACAGAGGAGAATCCAAGACCTGTTAAGCAGGACGGTAAGGTATATGTAAGCGCAGAATATATAGCATCAGAGCTTGGTATGACATATGAGAACAGCACAATGACAAAGGGTGAAAAATCACTCACTCTTACTGATGGAAACAGCATAACATCCGATGGCGTTGTTATGGTTGACTCGGCAGCTTTGGCGGAAACTCTTGGGCTTGCAAGAGAGTTTGACGAGGTGTCAAATACGCTTTCGTTCAAAGCGAATACCCAGCGTAATGGAGCGCTTGAAATTAAAGAAGTTACAGCGAGCTCACGTCTTACAGACGGAAACGAGCAGTATGCGGCAGACGGCAAGCCTGACACGCGCTGGACGGCGATTGTACAAGGCGCTGAAACAACTAACACCCTGACAGTAGACCTCGGTACAATAAGAGGTGTAGAGAAAGCGTCTATTATGTTCTATCTCGGCAATGCGAGAAAGTATGATTTTGATATAGAGGTCAGCACAGACGGAAGTACATATACAAAGGTAAAGACCTTTACAAGCAGCGGTACTACAAACGACTTTGAGGATTTTGTATTTGATCAACCTGTAAATGCGAGATGTGTAAGATATGTAGGACGCGGCTCGACAGTAGTGGCTAATAGTTCACATAACGATTATAACAGCTTCTGGGAATTTGAGATATATGGTTCAGAAGAGCCAATAGAGGATCCGAATGCACCTCAGGTATTTAAGGAGCTGAAAA
>ENA-OQCN01001276-OQCN01001276.1-human-gut-metagenome-genome-assembly--contig:-NODE-1276-length-12722-cov-2.953712_pt1 | contig 12722 bp, 16 predicted proteins | sample MGYA00242497_ERZ504576 | MGnify/ENA primary metagenome ERZ504576 (study PRJEB26092, sample SAMD00036296) | human gut metagenome | host: Homo sapiens | study: EMG produced TPA metagenomics assembly of...
AAGTAACCGTTAAAGATAGCGGTAACTCAGAACATACTTATCTATGCCATTTAGTAAAAGATGATTTAAAATGGCTGCTAGGAGTCGAAATAAATGAATTCATGGAATGTGAGGACGAATCATATTTGTGAACTCACTCCAATTTGAACTGATAAACTTGTATGAGACACAAAAGAACAGTCAAAAATCTATAAGAAATTACCATGCGAAAAGAGTGCCTGCTCAATTTCATACGCCTTAAAATACTTATATCAACACCAAATGGATATTCTAATTGAGTATCCATTTTTATGATTGGGTTTCATATTTAATATGAATATATATGTATAAATAATTTGAAGATACCTAATTATGTGTATCATTTAATTTGAATACTGTGTTAGCAATTAATTTGGTAATCAACAATATATATTCGATATTTAATTCCATGAATAGTATAGTCAAGAAAAAAAAGAAGTCAATTTCTTAATCAACTTCTTTATGAATCCATGTCATTAATACTTTAACGATATAGCCTTTTGTCTAGGGCCTAGTGGCTGATTGGGTTTGATCTTATGCCATTTGTATAGACATTGTCTGCAACAACAGCCAGTAGCGTGTTGAGCAATGAATACAGGGTGTCCTTTAAATGGTGTTTGTTTACCGTCGTTGGGTATATAGGCTGGAGCCAATCGTTTTTCAATAAAATCGATGGCATGTTTTTCAATGGTATCCATTCCTTTGGCTTGTATATACTCTTTCTCTTTTTGTTTCAGATGAAAACTACTCCTAAATTTGGAGTGGGATAAGCGATTAAAAAGTTGTTCAAACCATTCGGATTCTGTCATAACTGCTCCTTATATATAATAAAAAAACCAGCTAAGCTGGTTTTATAATCAAGTGGCGCCTGAAACAAGACTCGAACTTGTGACCTGCCGGTTAACAGCCGGATGCTCTACCGACTGAGCTATTCAGGCATTTGTTTTTCACTTGATGCCTGTATATAATACCAAAAGATGTTGTGTTATGCAAGTACTTTTTATAAAATTATGATATATTATTTTTTAAATGGAGGGATGGACTATGTTAGATGCGATTGTAATGGATATGGATGGTACTTATTGGATCCAAATAATAAGATTTTACCGGAAACAAAAGAGGCTTTGATTGCTTGTCAAAAGCAGGGGACAAAGCTAGTACTTGCGAGTGGAAGAAGTTATACAAGATTACTTTCATATGCTAAAGAATTAGAGATGGATGTATATGGTGGCTATTTGTTAGAGGTAGATGGTATTGCGTATTATGATGTTCAAAAGGATGAGCGTCATGTTTTAAAACAGATGTATAAGGAAGATGTTGAGCCTGTCTTTGCGTATTTGATGCATAAAAACTGTGAGACAATGGCTGTATTTAATGATGGATTGTTTGATTATATTCCAGATCATATAATGGAAAAGAAAAAAGCATTAAGAAATTCACAAGAATATCCAGAGGATTTTCCTTGGACGGGTGGTCCTTGGTCTTGGCTTGCGGATATGCGTGATGGTTATCCTAAGATTACGTATATTAAGGATCTTAGTGAAATTCAATATCCTGTAAATAAGATTCAGACAATTGAGGATGAAGAGGTAACTACACAATTGGCTTTGGATATCAAAATGAATTTAAAGATCAATATGAAGTATTCCGTACTTGTCCTAGAGAACTTGAAGTATTGCCTAAAGGATATAGTAAGGAGCTACTTTAGTTCGTATGATGGATATGCTTGGTTGGGATAAGGATAAAGTCTTCACATTTGGGGATGGTGAAAATGATGTGAGTATGTTTGGTGTTGTAACTCATAGTTTTGCGATGGGTCAGGCTTTGGATTATGTAAAAGAAAAAGCAGCTCATGTGACCAAGTCCAATGTGGAACAGGGTATTGTAGCTGCTTTAAAGGATTTTAATATTTTGTGATATAGCTAACAACAAGCTTCATTGTGCTTTCTACACCATCATAGTGTGTTCTTTCCATTCCGTGGCTTGCATGAACACCAGGGCCAATCAAGGCTCCTTTGATGTCGTTACCACCGCGTAATGCGGCACTGACATCTGAACCATATTGTGGGTAGATATCAACGGCATAATTAAGCTTGTTTTCTTTTGATAGTTCAACTAGACGTGTAATCATTTCGTAGTCGTATGGTCCGCTTGAATCTTTTGCACAGATTGAAACATCTTGTTCAGTACAAGCTAAATCTGTACCGATGCATCCCATGTCTACGGCTAATAATTCTTCAACTTCTTCTGGTAAACAACTTGCTCCATGACCAACTTCTTCATATGTACTGAACATAATGACTAAGTCTCTTTGAGGTGTAATGTTGTTGTCTTTTAAGTATTTTAGTACGCCCATTAAAGCAGTAGCTGAAATCTTATCGTCTAAGAATCTAGATTTAATGAATCCACTTTCTGTAATTTGTGTTTTTGTATCAATACAAATGAAGTCTCCGTTGTTGATACCTAATTTTTCAACATCTGCTTTTGAGTGAACAACTTCATCAATGCGAACTTCCATTGTATCTTCTTTTCTTTCTAATGTTGAAGCATCTGGATATACGTGTACGCTTGGTGAACAAGAAAGAATCGTTCCTGTATATACCTTTCCATCACGAGTATAGATCTTACAATATTCTCCATCTAATGTTGGTAAGCATGGGCCTCCGACTTTAGTAATGGCAAGTTTTCCATTGTCTTTAATGGAACGAACCATAAGTCCTAATGTATCTAGGTGAGCACTCAATCCTAATGTGTGTTCAGAATCTTTTCCGTCTACATAGATCAACAAGTTTCCTTTTTGGTTACGTCCTGTTGTATAGCCTAATTTTTTGGCTTCTTTATCCATGAAATCAATGGCTCTTTTTGTGTAGCCTGTTGGTGAATCAATATTCAAAATTTGTTTGGCGATGTCACAGACATATTCTTTATCAAATGGTTGCATATTTTAAAACTCCTCCTGTATGTATTATACGCTTTTATACAAATTCTAAACAATGTATTCAAATTTTTTTTCATTTTGTGCTATTGTACAAGAAAGGAGGCTAATTGTATGGAATTAAATGTAAGAGAAGAAAAGTTAAAAGGTTTATTTAAACAGTTTCAAGTGGAACATAATGAGAATTGTAAGACAGTATTTATTGATAATAATGATGAAGATTTAGAAAACTATTTAAATGAATCAAGTACGGTATATTTACATATGGTGGATAAAGAAGTAAGACATCTTGATTTAACTAAAGTACATACAATATTTGTGAATAAAGAATATGCGAGTAAATTAGAAAATGGAATTCAGGATGAACAAAGACTTCTAGAATTATTGTTAAATAAATATCCCAATCTTAGAGTTGTATTAATTACAGATAAAAAGGGTGCTTATTATAAAGATAAGGACATGATGATTTATCAGAAAGAATTGGCTTCAAACTTTGATAAGAATCTATTCTTAGTTAAATATATGGCTTCAGAATTAAAGGGGAATTCAGAAATGACATCTTTATATCGAGGCGTAAATCAGTAAAGACTACTAGATATGTTAGAGTACTTAAGACAAAAACTTGAATTCGCGTACGTCTTTGGAATTAAAAGACTTTGGAGGTAGATTAATCCATGAAAACCACTGTGAGTTATCAAATAGAATAGAAAAGATTTACAGTGAGAAATTAAGCTGAAAAAATCCGTAAAAACCCGTAAAAAGTTTAAAAAAGCCTATAAAATCGTGCAATTTTGAGTGAAATTACTGTAATACTATGAAAAACAGTAGTTTTTATTTTGCAACAAAAAAATCGTAAAAAAAGAGCATTTTTGAAGAAATATTGAATTTTAAAAAAATAATGAAAAATACCCTTTTAAAAGCCTTTTACAACCTTTTAAACCGAAATAAAAAAAGCCAATAATAGCCGATAAATAAAGGCTTTTATGACTTTTAAAAGGTATGTTTTAAGGTTTTAAAAAATTAAAAATATGTATGTATAAATATAAATTTTTAAAGGGGAAAAATGAGATCTCACTGTAAATTTTTAGGTTTTTCACTGTAAATCCTCATAAAGCCCCATTTTATCGACTTTTTTTAAAGCTTTCAAAAGCCTTTTAATAAAAATGGATTTACAGTGAGATTTTTTAGAAAAAGTCTATTTTTTTTCGTATAAGAGTATATGAAAATAAACAGGGAAGCTATTTTATGGTATGCCATCCAATATGATGGGGATTGGAAGAAAATTGGTAATGCCATAAAGGCACATGAAAACTATTCCATCATTCATTATCCATATGCGTATATTACAATTATGGATGATGCATATCCAGATGCATTTAAAAGACTTCGCTATCCACCATGGATTATTTTTTATCAAGGAGATATTAATTTATTAAAAGAAAAAGGCGTGGGTATAGTTGGAGCAAGAAATTGTTCAATGCAAGCTTTACAGAATACGGATAGAATTGTACAAAGACTACAATCCAAGTATGTGATCGTATCCGGTCTTGCCAAAGGTATTGATGCTAGAGCACATTATAATGCGACAAAAACAATTGGTGTACTTGGCTGCGGTATTAATGTGATTTATCCTAAGGAAAACACATATTTATTTGAAAGGATGAAAAATAATGGATTGATCATTAGTGAATATCCAATGCACGTCAAACCTTTGGCGTATCACTTTCCATGGCGCAATCGTTTAATTGCCGCATTAAGTGATAGTTTAGTGGTGATAGAAGCAGCCTATAAAAGTGGTACGATGATTACGGTAAATGAAAGCTTAGAATTAAGTGTACCAATCTATTGTGTACCAACTGCTTTTCAAGATGAAAAACATCAAGGGTGTAATTATCTTATTAGTAATGGTGCCAATATTTTGGTGGATATTAAAGATGTTGATGATATCTAGGATTGACAAAATGAAATTTTTAATGTTTTATATAGCGTGAATATGGGGTAATAAAATGAAAAAACATTTAGTTATAGTGGAATCGCCTTCAAAATCGAAGACGATTGAGAAATATTTAGGAAAAGATTACAGAGTCGTTTCCAGCAAAGGCCATGTGTGTGATTTGGCGACAAGTGGAAAAGAAGGCTTAGGAATTGATGTAGAACATGATTTTGAACCTAAATATAAAATTAGTAAAGAAAAAAAAGAAGTCGTAAAAGAATTAAAAGAATATGCTTCTAAGGCAAAAGATATCTATCTAGCGAGTGACCCGGACCGTGAAGGAGAAGCAATTGCCTGGCATTTAGCTCGTGTTTTGAATTTAAATATTGAAGACAACAATCGTATTGTATTCCATGAAATCACAAAACCAGCTATTCTTGAAGCAATGAAAGAACCAAGACAAATTGATATGGACCTTGTGAAATCACAAGAAACACGTCGTATGTTAGATCGAATTATTGGATTTAAATTAAGTAAACTATTACAGAATAAGATTCAGTCTAAATCAGCAGGTCGTGTGCAATCCGTGGCATTGAAGTTGATTGTGGATCGTGAAAATGAAATCAAAGCGTTTAAACAAGAAGAATATTGGACAATTCATGCGCAATGTAAAAAGCAAAATAAAGCTTTTGAAGCTGATTTAGTTAAAGTAGAAGGTAGAAAGCCAAAAATCAAAAATGAAGAAGAGGCTAAGGCATTATTAGAAAGATGTAATGGGGAGTATGTTGTTTCATCGATTTCTAAAAAACAAAAGAAAAAACAACCCAAACTTCCATTTACAACATCTACTATGCAACAGGAAGCTAGTACAAAATTAGGTTTTGGGGCAAAGAAAACAATGAGCGTTGCTCAAAAAATGTATGAAGGTATTGATCTTGGCGGAAATATGGAAGGTTTGATTACATATATGCGTTCGGATTCAACGCGTTTATCCGATATTTTTGTTTCAGATGCCAAAGAATTTATCGCAAATACATATGGTAAAGAATATGTTGGTCATGTTCATCAAAAAAATGGTAAGAATACGCAAGATGCACACGAAGCAATTCGTCCAACGAATATCAATCGTACGCCAGAATCGATCAAAGACCATTTAACGAATGATCAATATCGTTTGTATTCATTGATTTATGCTCGTACTCTAGCATCTTTAATGAAAGATGCAGTTTATGATGTAACAAGTATCAAAATCACAAACAATGATTTGGAATTTAGTGCAAGTGGACAAACAATGACTTTTGATGGTTATTATAAAGTTTATTCAAAATATGAAAAACAAAGTGATGCATTGCTTCCGATATTAGAGGAAAATGAAGTTTTAAAAAATGTAACACCAATTTCGAAACAGCACTTTACAGAACCACCAGCACGATATACAGAAGCAAAATTGATTAAGGATCTAGAGGAAAAATCCATTGGTAGACCAAGTACATATGCGACGATCATTGATACTTTACAAAAACGTGGGTATGCATCTTTGGATAAGGCGAGTGAAACTTCAAAGACAAAAGTATTTTTCCCTAGTGAACAAGGTATTTTGACAAATGAAAAGCTACAACAATATTTTTCAAGTGTAATCAATGTTGAATATACAGCCGATATGGAAAAAACATTAGATGAAATCGCAGAAGGCAACGAAGATTCTATATCTTATATGCATAAGTTCTATGATAAATTTGCACCACTAGTCGAAGATGCTTATGAAAAAATGCCAAAGAAGGAATTGGAACGTGTAGGTCGTACATGCCCAGAATGTGGTGGAGAACTTGTGTATCGTAATGGACGTTTTGGTAAATTTATTTCATGCATCAACTTCCCAACATGTCGCTACACAGAAAATAATGAAGATCAACTTCCAGAAGAGGCAAAAGAAGAAAAGATTTGTCCAAACTGCGGAGCTAAAATGGTTATTAAAAAAGGTCGCTATGGTCAATTCTGGGCATGTTCGAATTATCCGGAATGTAAGACAATTGAATCTTTAAAAAAGAAAGCTAAACCTGAACCAACAGGTGAGATGTGTCCAGAATGTGGGCATGAGCTTGTAAGAAGAAAATCGCGTTTTGGCACAACTTTTATTGGTTGTTCAAATTATCCAAAATGCCATTATATAAAAAAGGAACCTAAGAAAAAAGAGGAAGAAAAATAATGGAAAGAGTTACAGTTATAGGAGCAGGACTTGCTGGATGTGAGGCAACTTGGCAGCTTATAAAAAGAAACATTCCCGTTCGATTAGTTGAAATGCGTCCTAAAAAGGAAAGTCCAGCCTTTCATACGGATCGTTTTGCAGAACTCGTATGTTCAAATTCACTTCGTTCAAATGCGATGAATAATGCAGTAGGTATATTAAAAGAAGAACTTCGTCAGATGGATTCTTTAATTATGAAATCTGCCGATATGCATGCGGTACCTGCAGGAAGTGCATTAGCGGTTGATCGAGAAACGTTTTCTCAATATATAACAGATACAATTAAAAATCATCCGTTAGTCGAAGTGGTGAATGAAGAAATGACAAGTTTACCTGCAGGACCATGTATTATTGCTACTGGACCTTTGACAAGTGACACTTTAGCTAAGGCTATTCATGATTTTACGGCAGAAGATACATTTCATTTTTATGATGCTGCAGCACCAATTATTGAAAAGGATTCTATTGATTTTAGTAAAGCCTATTATAAATCTCGTTATGACAAAGGAGAAGCAAGCTACATTAATTGTCCAATGAATGCAGATGAATTTGAAGTATTCTATGATGCCTTGATTCATGCAGAATGTGTGAATTTGCATGATTTTGAAAAAGAAACTTATTTTGAAGGATGTATGCCAATTGAAGAAATGGCTCGACGTGGAAAAAAGACGATGTTGTTTGGTCCGTTAAAACCAGTTGGACTTGAAAAAGATAAGGATTCTCATCCTGTAGCTGTTGTTCAATTGCGCCAAGATAATGTGGCTGCCAGTATGTATAATATTGTTGGTTTTCAAACACATTTAACTTGGCCTGAACAAAGAAGAGTGTTTGCCTTGATTCCAGGATTAGAAAATTTAAAGATTACTCGTTATGGTGTTATGCATCGAAATTCATACTTATCAAGTCCAGTTGTTTTAAAAGAAACATATCAATCTAAAAAACGCGATGATCTTTTCTTTGCAGGACAATTGACAGGGGTTGAAGGGTATGTTGAATCTTGCGCATCTGGATTGATTGCCGGAATTAATATGGCATTATATATGCAAGGTAAAGAGCCTATTTGTTTTGGGAATACATGCGTTATGGGCTCACAAGCCTATTACATTACGCATTGTGATGCAAAACATTTTCAGCCGATGAATGCAAACTTTGGTATTATGCACTTAAATGAAAAATGCAAGAAGCATGAGCGTAAAGAAAAATTTGCTTCTCAAGCATTAGCTCGTATTGCACAAATCAAGGATGAAGTCGATGGATGAATTGATTGAGCGGTTTTTAAAATATATTTATCGTAAAAATACCCAATCTGAAAAAACGATTGAATCATACAAAAATGATTTAAACCAATTTAAAGAATATTTAACAAGCCAATCTATTGATTCATTTGAATCTTGCGATAGATTGACTTTTTATGAATTTTCTAGCTACGTTAGATCATCTAAAAGCAAGCTCAATAGCTCGTAAAATGAGTGTGTATCGTTCGTTTTATACATATTTGGCTGAATATATGGGGATTATTGAAAATCCATTGATAGGGATTCAAACACCTAAAAAGTCCAAACAAATACCAGATTTTTTGTTTGTAGAAGAGATTCAGGAATTTTTGAATTCTTACAATGATGAAAAGGATGATGAATATCGCGATCGTATATTATTTACAATCATGTATGCATGTGGATTACGTGTCAGTGAATGTGTGAATCTAGAATGGAAACAAATTGATTTGAATAATCGCATTGTGCATATCCGTGGTAAAGGGGATAAAGATCGTATTGTGCCTTTTTACCAAGGTTTTGAAAAAGAATTATTGGAGTATAAAAGTAAGTTTTGGACAAAATACGCAATAGACGATCATGTATTTGTGAATCTAAAAGGAAAATCACTTACTTCAAGAGGCATTCAATATCTAATGGATAAACACGCAAAAAAATTGGCATGCATATGAAATTACATCCTCATATGCTTAGACATAGTTTTGCGACACATTTATTGGATAATGGAGCGGACACACGTGTTGTTCAAGAATTACTAGGCCATTCATCTTTATCAACAACGCAAATTTATACGCATGTCACGACTGCACAGTTAGTGATGGCTTATAAAAAAGCGCATCCTTTCGAGAAATAACATCTTGCAAGTTAAAAAGGTTATTGCTATAATGTAAAAGCGCGTGATTGCGCTTATTACACACATCATGGATTCGTGTGCCCGTGCACGAAGGTGTTGCATGCGTCTGAAATGATGGAGGAGAAACGGAAAGGTAGGACTATTATGTCAATCGTATCAATGAAGAAAATGTTAGAGAACGGTGTTCACTTTGGTCACCAGACTCGCCGTTGGAACCCAAAGATGAAACCATTCATCTACACAAGTCGCAACGGGGTTTATATCGTAGATTTAAACCAAACTCAAGCACAAATCGAAGCTGCTTACAATGAATTAAAAGCTATTAGCGAACGTGGTGGAAAAGTATTGTTCGTAGGAACAAAGAAACAAGCTGCTGAAGTTGTTGAAGAACAAGCTTTACGTTCAGGGTCTTTCTATGTTAACAAACGTTGGTTAGGTGGTTTATTAACAAACTTCCGTACAATCCAAAAACGTATCAAACGTTTAGTTGAAATCGAAGAAATGGAAGCTAGCGGAAAAATCGAAGTTTATACTAAGAAAGAACAAGCTAACTTACGTAAAGAAAAAGCTAAATTGGAAGGTTCTTTAGGTGGAATCAAAGAAATGAAGAAACTTCCAGATGCATTAGTTGTTATCGATCCAAAAGAAGAACACAATGCTATCGCTGAAGCTAAAAAATTAGGAATCCCTGTATTCGCTATGTTAGATACAAACTGTGATCCAGAAGATGCTGATTATCCAATCGCTTCTAATGATGATGCAGTTCGCTCAATTAAATTAGTTACAACAATCTTAGCTGATGCTATCGTTGATGCTAAGGGTGGTCTTTTAGAAATGGCTTACTTAGATGAAACTGAAGATGATGTAACTATGGAAGACGTAATCAAAAATGTTGAAGCACAAATCGCAGAAAACGAACGTCGTCGTCGTCAAAGAAATGAAGAACGTAGAAAACGTAACTTCGAACGTAAAAATCGTCGTCCTTTCAACAAAAAAGGTGAAGACGTAAAACCAGCTGCTAAAGCTGAAGAAGCAAAAGCTGCTGAATAATTAAAAATATAGGAGGATGCTAAAATGGCTATCACTGCTGCTCAAGTAAAAGAATTACGTGAAAAAACAGGTGCTGGTATGATGGATTGCAAAAAAGCCTTAACTGAATGTGAAGGTGACATTGCAAAAGCTGTTGACTGGTTACGTGAAAAAGGAATCGCAAAATCTGCTAAAAAAGAAGGACGTATTGCTGCTGAAGGTTTAACTCGTGTTGCTGTTAGTGGAAACACTGCTGTATTATTCGAAGTTAACTCAGAAACAGACTTCGTAAGTAAGAATGAACAATTCTTAGGTTTGATGAACACTTTACAAGAAGCAATTCTTGCAAACAAACCTGCTTCAATTGAAGAAGCTTTGAACATCCAAACTGCTGAAGGAACTATCAATGATTGATCATCAACGCTACAGCTACAATTGGAGAAAAAATTTCTTTCCGTCGTGTTGCTGTTGTTGAAAAAGCAGATGATGAAATTTTCGGTTCATACATGCACATGGGTGGATCAATTTCTGCTGTTGTAGTTGTTAAAGGAACTGAAGATGCTACTGTAGCTAAAAACTTAGCAATGCAAGTTGCTAGTATGGCTCCAAAATATGTATCTCAAGCTGAAGTACCAAGTGAAGAAGTTGAACACGAACGTGAACTTCAATTACAAATGATGAAGGCTGATCCTAACATGGCTAGCAAGCCAGAAAAAGTATTGGTAGGAATCTTAAAAGGAAAAGTTGACAAACACTTTAAAGACCAATGCTTATTAGATCAAGAATATTTCTTAGAACCAAAAACTAAGGTTTCTCAATTCTTGAAAGACAACAAAGCTGAAGTAGTAACTTTCGTACGTTTCCAAACTGGTGAAGGTATCGAAAAACGCGAAGAAAATTTTGCTGAAGAAGTTGCTGCTCAAATGGCTAAGTAATTTAACTTTTACTTCTAACCCTTGGAAATTCCAAGGGTTTTCTTTTTCTTTAATGAAAGATAGTGTATAATTGTTATGATAATTCAATAAGGAGCAATATTTATGTATAAACGTGTTTTATTAAAATTAAGTGGTGAAGCATTATCTAGTCCTGAAGCTGCTTTTGATCCAGAAATCTTAAAGAGATTAGCAAAAGAATTAAAAGAAGTTCAAAAATTGGGAGTAGAACTTGCAATCGTTGTCGGTGGTGGCAACTTCATTCGTGGCAAAATGATGGCTGAAATGGGAATGAATCGTGCTCAAGCTGATTATATGGGTATGTTAGGTACAGTAATCAATGCATTAGCAGTTCAAAATGCTTTAGAACAAGAAGGCGTGCAAACACGTGTTCAAACAGCTGTTGAAATGCAAAAAGTTGCTGAACCATTCATTTTAAGACGTGCATTGCGTCACTTAGAAAAAGGAAGAATCGTTATTTTTGGAGCTGGAACGGGTTCTCCATACTTCTCAACAGATACAACCGCTGCATTACGTGCTTCTGAAATTAATGCAGATGTTATCTTAATGGCAAAAAATGGTGTTGATGGTGTATATGATTCGGATCCTAAAAAGAATCCAAACGCGAAAAAATATGATACACTAAATTATATGGACGTACTAAATGAAGGTTTACAAGTCATGGATTCAACAGCTATTAGTATGTGTATGGATAATGATATTGATTTAGTTGTATTCAATATGAATGAACCAGGAAATATTGTTAAGGCTGTTCGCCGTGAAGTAAATGGTACTACAATCACTAAAAAGAAATAAGGAGAAATAACATGAGTGATATTTTATTAAATGCAGAAGAAAAAATGATGGGGGCAATTGATAACTTAGAATCAAACCTACGTCAAATTCGTACAGGACGTGCTAGTGGACAAATGCTAGAACGTGTACAAGTTGAATATTATGGAGCTATGACTCCAATTAATCAGATTGCACAAATCTCAGTTGTAGAAGGAACACAATTGGTTGTTAAACCTTACGATCGTTCAATCGTCAAAGGTATTGCACATGCAATTCAAGCTGCTAACTTGGGATTAAATCCACAGGCTGAAGCAGACGTTATTCGTATTCAAGTTCCTCAATTGACAGAAGATCGTCGTAAAGAATTAGCGAAAGATGCTCAAAAATATGGTGAAGAAGCTAAAGTAGCTATCCGTAATGTACGTCGTGATGCTAATGATGCAATTAAAAAAAGATAAAGAACTTCCTGAAGATGAAAAGAAACAAACATTGGAAGAATCACAAAAATTAACAGATAAATACATTAAAGATGTTGATTCAATTACTGAAACAAAGAAAAAAGAAATTTTAAAATGTCTAAGTCCAAACTTGAATTTGGGCTTTTTTAAAAAGGAAGGTTTTTATGGCACCAAAAACAGTAGCTATAATTATGGATGGTAATGGTCGTTGGGCCAAACAAAGAGGCTTACCAAGAACAAGCAGGACACA
>ENA-OQCN01001277-OQCN01001277.1-human-gut-metagenome-genome-assembly--contig:-NODE-1277-length-12718-cov-2.131761_pt1 | contig 12718 bp, 18 predicted proteins | sample MGYA00242497_ERZ504576 | MGnify/ENA primary metagenome ERZ504576 (study PRJEB26092, sample SAMD00036296) | human gut metagenome | host: Homo sapiens | study: EMG produced TPA metagenomics assembly of...
TGATCTCGCAATCTCTATGATTACATTAAAATATACACAGTCCAACTCGGTATGTTTTGTAAAAGATGGACAGGCAATCGGTATCGGTGCAGGTCAGCAGTCCAGAATTCACTGTACACGCCTTGCCGGAGGAAAAGCAGATAACTGGTGGCTCAGACAGTCTCCACAGGTTATGAATCTTCCGTTCGTGGATGGAATCAGACGTGCAGACAGAGATAATGCGATTGATCTTTACATCGGAGAAGATTATATGGATGTTCTTGCAGATGATGCATGGCCGGCAATTTTCAAAGAGAAACCGGAAGTGTTTACAAGAGAAGCAAAGAGAGAATGGCTGGATAAACTGTCTGATGTCGCACTTGGCTCAGATGCGTTCTTCCATTTGGGGATAACATTGAGCGTGCGCATAAGAGTGGTGTAAAATACATCGCGCAGCCGGGAGGATCTGTTCGGGATGATAATGTAATCGCAACATGCAATAAATATGGTATGGTGATGTCATTTACAGGAATCCGTTTATTCCATCACTAATCGGGATATAATATAAGAGACACATCCTAAAGTTGATATGATATATGTCGCAGAAGGCGGGAAGGTTACGTAAGAGCGTAGCTTTTCCGTTTTTGTATACAAATGAAAAAAATGTAGCAGCGGTCTATATGGGGACTGGATTTTCAAAAATCAGATGGAAGAACCTGATTCTGCTGAGTATCCTGTTTGGCGGTATCCAGTTAGGAACACTTTTTACTTGCCAGTTTTGATGTAATTCTCCATTATTATATTTGAAAAATGGAGCAAATTGACAGTAGATTTTGCCGGATAACAGGACTATAATTATTTATTAGAGTATATCCGAGATAAATCAAGGTGATGAGATGGAGCGAAAAAGTGAATTGACAAAAGCACTATTGGGAGAAAAATTTAAAGAACTGGTAGCGAAAAAAGGATTTGAAAAACTGACGATCAAGATGATCACGGATGCAGCAGGAGTGATCCGTCCGACATTTTATAATTATTTTCAGGATAAATATGAAGTGATGGAATGGCTTCTGTGGGAAGATGTATTTAAAGAAGTCTCAGAACTTATGGAGCAGGAACGTGGAATGGAGTCCTTAAAGCTGCTGTTTCGGAAATTTGAAGAAGATAAGACTTATTACGAAAAAGTATTTGAAGTGACCGGTCAGAATTCTTTTGAGGAGATGCTGTATGGACAGATTTTTAATATGGAAGAAATTCTGGTAAAGCATCATCCGTTAAAACACTTAAGTAATATGCCACACGTCGACGAAAAAGGTATTTCTGGAATTTCATGCAATATCATTGGTGAATGGACTGAAATATTGGCTTATCCGGGAAAGCAAAAATATTTCGGCGGGAGATGCAATGGAATTTTATCAGTATATGATGTCACATTCAATCCTGGATCTGTTGGACATTGAGAATACGGAGAAAAATAAAGGGTTTCACTACACAGAGTGGAACCCTTTTCCTATAATCTCGCTGGTATTGGATATCAGTAAGAATGCACCAGTTGTATGAGCTTTTATGAAATTACGAAGCTTGATTGCTTCATTTGGACTAAGTACAGTCAGGATGATATATTTGTCATCGCCTGTGAAGGCACCCTGTGCGAGTACGATTGTTGCACCTCGTTTCAGGTCATTTTTGATAAATTCACAGATTGGTTTCGGATCACTGCATACAACGTGAAAATACTTCGAACGATTCAGACTTTCGATCAGGCTGTCGATCAATGTAGAACGCAGCGTAAGACCAAGCAGTGAATAAAGACCGGTCTTGATATCAAATACAAAGAAACCGGCTATTGTGAATAAGATGTCGGAAGCAAGCAACCCCTTCCCGATGTCAACACTGGTGTATTTCTTCAATATCATGCAATGACATCCGTTCCCCCGCTGGATGCGCCGATATTGAAGAGGATTGCCGAACCGATGGCAGGAAGTACGATCGCAAAGATCAGTTCCAGCATAGGTTCGTTGGTGAGAGGGTGACTCATTGGATAAATACGTTCCAGTCCGGACAGAGTAACAGAAAGTAAGATACTGCTATATGCTGTCTGTGCAGCGAATTTTTTCCCGAGAACGAAAAGTCCTATGATCAGAAGGAGCATATTCGCGATGAAGGAAAAATCACTGGCCGAAAGTGGAGTGAATTTTGCGACGAGTACCGCAAAACCGGTGATACCGCCAAACGTAAAGTTATTGGCGAACTTGAAAAAGTAGATACCTACAGCCATGATCAACGTACTGACAGTGAGTAATGCAAAGTTTTTTAAATGTTCTTTCATTTGAAATTCCCCAGTTTTCCTTTTGTAATTATTAAATTTTATATCTTCAATGATTGTAACGCTCATATATGGAAAAGTCAACGGATTGATGCTATATTATTAAGAGACAAAATATTCAGAAAAATGACGGGAGGACAAGAAAAAATGAAACTTTTTTGGCAGAAGGCGGAAGTTCAGAAATTTGAGCACGCAAAAGATTTTGCAGAAGAATATAATATAGGAAAGAAAGACTTTATTCTTGCAAGTAAAAGCACATATGAGGCATATTTTACAGCACTTGGATTAGAGGCACATGTAGAATATAAAAGCAAATATGGAAAAGGTGAGCCTACGGATGAGATGATCGATGCATTACTGGCAGATTTCCGTAAGACAGACTGTGACAGAATTATTGCGATCGGAGGAGGCGCAGTTATCGATATGGCTAAGATCCTGGTGCTTGAAGGAGAGTATAGTGCGGAAGAAATCTTTGGAAGAAAGGTTCCGCTTAAGAGAGCAAAAACGTTGATCGCAGTACCAACTACGTGTGGTGCGGGTTCTGAGGTCTCGAATGTATCAATTACAGAATTTACAAAGCTGCATACCAAGATGGGGCTTGCTGTCGACGAGATTTATGCAGACCGTGCGGTATTGATTCCGGAATTGCTGACAGGACTTCCATATTCATTTTTTGCAACGAGTGCGATCGATGCATTTATCCATGCGATTGAATCTTATGTGTCTCCGAAAGCTACTTTGTATACACAGATGTTCAGTATGAAGGCAATGGAGATGATCATGGAAGGCTTCCGTAAAATTGCAGAACATGGAGAAGCATTCCGAATGAATCTGCTGGATGACTTCCTGACGGCAAGTAACCTTGCCGGAATTGCATTTGGCAATGCCGGAACGGGAGCGGTACATGCCATGTCTTATCCGTTAAGTGGTGTCTATCATGTTACACACGGAGAAGCAAATTACCAGTTCCTTACAGCGGTATTTGCAAAATATCAGGAATTGGATCCGAATGGCAGGATCAAGGAATTAAATAGTTTCTTAAGTAATGTTTTAGAGTGCGATGCAGACTTGGTATATGTGGAAATCGGAAAACTTTTGGATCAGATCATTGCAAGAAAACCATTGCATGAATATGGAATGAAGGAAGAAGAAATCGAGAGTTTTGCTAAGACGGTAGAAGAGACACAGCAGAGACTCCTGAATCAGAGTTATGTAAAACTGACATGGCAGCAGATGGCAGAGATTTATAAAGAACTGTATTAAATGTTGAATGGTTTATTCCGCATCGGAACATACTATCCTTCATAAGAGGAGGATAGAAATAATGTATAAGTATTTACCCATTACGGATGTATACGCAAGAGAAATACTTGATTCAAGAGGAAATCCGACGATAGAAGTGGAAGTGCTGGCAGGAGATGAATTCTGCGGTCGGGCAAGTGTGCCATCCGGTGCATCGACCGGAAAGTATGAAGCACTGGAATTACGGGATAAAGAAGAACGGTACGGAGGGCTTGGCGTACAACAGGCAGCAGATCATGTTAATGCAAGGATTGCACCGGAAGTGATAGGTATGAACGTGTTGGATCAGGCGGCAGTCGATCAGACGATGATCAGGCTTGACGGGACAAAGAACAAGTCCAATCTCGGAGCCAATGCCATGCTTGGCGTGTCTCTTGCGACTGCAAGAGCAGCGGCAGGGCGCTTGGACTGCCGCTGTATTCGTATCTTGGCGGTACGAATGTAAAGAAACTTCCGGTTCCGATGATGAATATCATGAACGGGGGAAGACATGCAGATAATACGATCGATATTCAGGAATTTATGATCATGCCTGTAGGTGCAGGAAATTTTAAGAATGGACTTCAGATGTGTGCAGAAGTATATCATGAACTGAAACAGCTTTTGAAACAGCTGGAATATAGTACTGCAGTGGGAGATGAAGGTGGATTTGCACCGGATCTTCATAATGCGGATGAGGTTTTGCGCCTGATGGTAAAAGCGGTAGAGAAAGCAGGATACCAGCCGGGAAAAGAAGTTGCGATCGCACTGGATGTAGCTGCATCGGAATTGTATGATAAGAATTTTAAGAAATATGTTTTCGACGGTGAGGCGAAGAAAAAAGGGTACAAGATTGTCCGTTCAGCAGAAGAACTGATTGATTACTATGAAGAAATGATAGAAAAATATCCGGTTGTATCCATTGAAGATCCGTTGGATGAAGATGACTGGGAAGGATGGAAAACTCTGACAGACAGGCTTGGAGAGCGGGTACAGTTAGTCGGTGATGACCTGTTCGTGACGAATACCCGAAGGCTTGCGAAAGGAATACGGAGAAAAGCAGCCAATGCGATACTGATCAAGGTAAATCAGATCGGGACTTTGACAGAAAGCTTTGAAGCAGTGAAGATGGCGCAGAATGCAGGATATAAGACTGTGATCTCACACCGGTCAGGAGAGACTGCAGATACCTTTATTGCAGATATTGCAGTAGCGGCAGAGGCAGGGCAGATTAAGACCGGGGCTCCATGCCGGTCAGAACGGGTGGAAAAATATAATCAATTGCTGAGGATTGAAGAAAGACTGGGAGATGTGGCTGAGTATCAGAACCCATTTGTACAAAAGACGGATGAGTTGAAAGATTCACTTGCCTTATAAGAAACCATGTGATAAAATAAATGTGGTTTATCCGCAGGAGGTGTGAATAGTGGACATTTTAAAGATTGTATTAATGATAATATTTGCAATAGACTGTATCGCATTAACCATAGTCGTGTTAATGCAGGAAGGTAAGTCAGCAGGGCTTGGTGCCATTAGTGGTATCGCTGATACTTACTGGGGACAGAACAAGGGACGTTCTATGGAAGGTGCACTGGTGAAGTCTACAAAATTCCTTGCGATTTTGTTTATTGTACTGGCAGCAGTGTTGAATTTAAAAGTATTTGCATAGGATAGAGCATATTTTTAGAAGATGAAAGGGACACTCCTGTATGGGGGTGTCCCTTTTTCAACGATGCAGGAGAGTATATGAATATGAGTAAGAAATTTGATAAGAGAAAAAAGTCGTCTATGACCTGATCTGTGACGATTTATATACACCGATGAAATTTAAGGAACTGGCCATGCTTCTGCGTGTGGCAAAAGAAGACAGGGATGAGCTGCGCCAGATACTGGAATCACTGGAACAGGAAGGAAAGATTTATCTTTCCAAGAGAGGAAAGTACTGTAAAGGACATGCAAAGCGTCTGACCGGTGTATTCCGTGCAAGCCTTAAGGGATTCGGTTTTGTTGTACTGGATGAAGATGGTTCGGCAGATGTATTTATCGGAGAAGATGATATCTGTGGGGCGTTCGACGGAGACCATGTCGAGATTGTGCTGACAAAAGAGCCGGAGGGAAGAAGCCGTGAAGGAAAGATTGTGAAGATCCTGGAGCGTGGACTTTCGAAAGTGGTCGGACTGTATCGTATGAAGCCGGGCAAAAAGTTTGGATTTGTAATTCCGGATAATCAGAGACTGGATCAGGATATATTTGTACCGGTTGAAAATCAAGAGGAGCAGTGGACGGACATAAAGTTGTAGTGGAACTGACTTCTTATGGAGAAAATGGGAAAAAACCGGAAGGAAAGATCGTGGAGATTATCGGACATCTGAATGACCCTGGGACGGATATTATGTCAATCGTAAAGGGGTATGATCTTCCGGTAGAATTTCCGGATAAAGTGTTAAGACAGGCAGAACGCGTAGCAAAGCCGGTCAGTGAAGCGGATATGAATGGAAGAAAAGACTTGCGCGACTGGCAAATGGTCACGATCGACGGGGAAGATGCAAAGGATCTGGATGATGCCGTGTCACTGGTAAAAGACGGTGAAAATTATATTCTGGGTGTGCATATTGCAGATGTAACAAATTATGTGCAGGAGAATAGTGCGCTTGACAGAGAAGCTTTAGAAAGAGGAACCAGTGTTTATCTCGTAGACCGTGTAATCCCGATGCTTCCACATACGCTTTCGAACGGAATGTGTTCATTAAATGCAGGTGAGGACCGGTTGGCATTGAGCTGTATTATGACGGTAGATCCGTCAGGAGAAGTGATTGCCCACGAGATTGCCGAGACGGTAATCCATGTGAACCGCAGGATGTCTTATACCAGTGTGAAAAAGATTCTGACTGATCATGATGAAGCTGAAACAGAAGAATACAGGGAACTGGTTCCGATGTTTGAACGGATGCAGGAGCTTTCCGGTATTTTAAGAGCCAGAAGAAAGAAACGAGGCTCGATTGATTTTGATTTTCCGGAGACCAAGATGATTCTGGATGAGAACGGAAAGCCGGTCGATATCAGACATATGACAGAAATGTTGCGACGAAGATCATTGAAGATTTTATGCTTCTGGCAAATGAGACGGTGGCAGAAGACGGTTACTGGCAGGAACTTCCATTTTTATACCGCTCCCATGAAACACCGGATGAAGAAAAGATCCGTACGCTGGCAACATTTATCAATAATTTTGGATATTCTATGCACATAGGAGTAAATGAAATTAGACCAAAAGAAATTCAAAAGTTGCTTACAAAAGTAGAAGATACTCCGGAAGAGGCAATGATCAGCGACTGGCATTACGTTCCATGAAGCAGGCAAAATATACGGTGGAGAATGATGGACATTTTGGACTGGCAGCTAATTATTATACACATTTTACTTCTCCGATCCGTAGATATCCGGATCTTCAGATTCACCGGATTATCAAAGATAATCTGCGGGGAAGAATGAATGCGGATAAGATGGAACATTATCGGTCTATCCTTCCGGAAGTGGCAAAGCGTTCCAGTGAGATGGAGCGTCGTGCAGATGAAGCAGAACGTGAGACAGTCAAATTAAAGAAAGTAGAATATATGCAGGCGCATATAGGAGAAGAATTTGAAGGTGTGATATCAGGAATAACAAAATGGGGCATGTATGTGGAACTTCCGAATACGATAGAAGGTCTGGTTCATGTAACGAATATGACGGATGATCATTATGAATATAATGAAGAACGCTATGAGATGATGGGGATGCATACACGGAAAGTGTATAAACTAGGCGAAGGACTAAGAGTCCGGGTGCTGGATGCAGACCGTCTGATGCGTACGATTGATTTTAAGATTGTAAATCAGGGAGGTGCCGGAGATGGCGAAGAGTAATGACAAGATGGTTGCAAATAATAAAAAGGCATATCATGATTATTTTATTCTGGATAAGATCGAAACGGGAATTGCTCTGCACGGGACAGAAGTGAAATCACTCCGTATGGGAAAATGCAGCATAAAAGAATCCTCATCGTATTGAGAACGGAGAGGTATTCATATATGGTATGCATATCAGCCCTTATGAAAAAGGAAATATTTTCAATAAAGATCCGCTCAGAGTCAGAAAATTACTTCTTCATAAATCAGAGATCAACAAACTGATCGGTAAGACAAAAGAAAAAGGAATGGCGATCGTGCCTTTGAAAGTCTATTTTAAAGGAAGTCTTGTAAAAGTAGAGATCGGTCTGGCAAAAGGTAAGAAATTATATGATAAACGTCAGGATATCGCAAAGAAAGACCAGAAGCGTGAAGCAGAACGCGATTTCAAGATGAAACTCAGATAGAATACAGACAGGAGAGGACAAAATGGTACCGACAAAGAAAGAAGAATTAAGAGATCTGGTCACACAGACTACAATGGAGACTTATGAGGAGCTGACTCCGCATCTGGTACAGCTCATTAATGAGACAAACAGCAATCCGGAACTGACAGAGAGCCAGAAACAGGATGAGATTTCCTTACATATGATGGGATTTGTAAAGTCCTGTACCAATGAGATTATCATTGAAGTGCTTGGAGAAATCCTTGGACTGTGAAATTGTGGAAAAAATATGAGAAAAATAAAATCTAGTTGTGATAATTGAACGAAATTATATATCACAACAGAAAAATATCAGAAAATTCCTTGACAAAGAAAGTTCTGAGCGTTAAACTACGGGACATAAAGCAAGGGCGCTTCGAAAATAATATTTCGAGGCGCTTTTTCTTTTTGACAAGATGAAGGAGGAACTATTATGACGAAAGAAGTATTATCAGCCATACAGGATGCTGTAGGCACACAGGTATTTGGAATCTGGTTTCTGATAGGTGCAGCATTGGTGTTTTTCATGCAGGCAGGATTTGCGATGGTAGAGACAGGATTTACCAGAGCGAAGAATGCAGGAAATATTATTATGAAGAATCTGATGGATTTCTGTATCGGAACTTGTGTATTTATCCCGCTTGGATTTGGAATTTTACTTGGTGAAGATGCACTTGGTGGATTTATCGGAACTCCGACACTTGGAATTTTTACAGATTATGCAAATTTTGACTGGTCTCATTTTGTATTTAACTTAGTGTTCTGTGCAACAACGGCAACAATCGTATCCGGAGCAATGGCAGAACGAACAAAATTCTTATCTTATTGTATTTATTCAGCTGTTATTTCAGCTATTGTATATCCAATCGAAGCACACTGGATCTGGGGAGGCGGGATGGCTTGTAAGTCTAGGTTTCCATGATTTTGCCGGCTCATGTGCGATCCATATGGTAGGCGGTACAACTGCTTTTATCGGAGCTGCAATGGAAGGTGCCAGAATTGGTAAATTCACAAGAAATAAAGAAGGAAAAGTCACAAAAGTACATGCATTTCCTGGACATAATATTGTAATCGGTGCACTTGGATGCTTCATTCTCTGGTTTGGATGGTATGGATTCAATGGTGCGGCAGCAACAACCGGATCACAGCTTGCTTCAATTTTTATGGCAACAACGATCGCACCTGCAGTAGCAACGGTTGTATGTATGATCTTTACATGGGTCAAGTATGGAAAACCAGACGTTTCTATGTGTCTGAATGCTTCGCTTGCAGGTCTGGTAGCAATTACAGCACCTTGTGATGTTGTAGATGCAGCAGGATCCATTATTATCGGTGTTGTAGCAGGACTGCTGGTAGTATTTGGAGTATGGTTCTGTGATAATGTAGCTCATGTGGACGATCCTGTCGGTGCAGTTGCAGTTCACTGTTTAAACGGTATCTGGGGAACAATCGCAGTTGGTCTTTTTGCAACAAAGACAGCACCGGAATGTACACTCAAAGGTCTGTTCTACGGTGGAGGGTTCCATCAGCTTGGATTACAGCTTCTTGGTGTTGTAAGTGTTATGGCATGGACAATTGTGACTATGACAATTGTATTCAAAATAATTGATAAAACCGTTGGACTGAGGGTATCAGAAGAAGAAGAAATTGTTGGTCTGGATTCAAAAGAGCATGGTCTTGCATCTGCATATGCAGGATTCAGCTTGATGGATATCACAGAAGGAAGTATGAGTGTCAATGAAAATACAGAGCTTGGTGAAAATGATTATGATGAAGCGTCAGATGTACAGCGAGCAGCATCTGTCAAAGTAACCACACCTGTAGATCCGTCAACAGGTATACATAAAGTAGTCATCATTGCAAAACTTTCAAGATATGAGAAACTGAAGACAGCCTTAATGATCTTGGTGTAACAGGTATGACCGTCACCCAGGTTATGGGATGTGGAGTTCAGAAAGGTGCAGGTGAGAAATACCGTGGAGTTGAGATGGATGTAACGGTACTTCCAAAGGTTAAGGTAGAAGTTATCGTCGGAAGCATTTCAGTAGAGAAGGTGATTGACACTGTGAAGAGAACACTTTACACTGGGCATGTCGGAGATGGAAAGATCTTTGTTTACAATGTACAGAAAGTTGTGAAAGTTCGTACCGGTGAGGAAGATTACGAAGCATTGAAGGATGTAGAGTAAGGAGAATGTTTACGGTATTATACTGATTTGCAGCGAAAAGAGATGTATATGATATAATTTCATGTACGTCTCTTTTTAGATGATTTTTATATTTGTTTTTTAGTTTGTTTTTTAGATTACATAAGAGGCTTGACAAATAAACAACTTGAGATTATAATTAAATTTACGTAAAGACAGTCTGCAGACAGAAGAAAGCATTTAGATTTAGGGCTTGTACTGGTTTCGACGGGGGTCTGGAAGTTGGAGAAGCCATCCGTAGCGGGACACTACGTTAAAAGTTCCACTTAAATATAAACGCAGACAATACAGAATTAGCGTACGCAGCCTAATTAGGCCGCAGTCGGCCCCGGATCATCCGCTGTCCGGGTCACCGGCTTCAAACAGGCGGAGCACTTCGTTTCCAAAGCTTTGAGGAGATGGAAGAACTTATGAAGCTACTAAAGTGAGGAACCTGTCATTAGGTGCCGCATGGAGGGAATGTTAATATAATGACTGTGATGGGAGATGCTCGAATGGATGGGCTTTCGGACGCGGGTTCAACTCCCGCCAGGTCCACTATAATATTAAGTAATACGGAGAACGTGCCATGGGCGGGTTTTCTTATATACTTAAGAACACAGAGGAAAGTCATAGTTTCTGAAGAATCGGTAAACTAGGGCTTTCCTTTTTATTTACGCGAGCAACGAGCCAAAGTCTGTGCTTGCACGAGACCTTGGCGACTGCCGCGATAACTTGAGAAACTCGCGAAGCGTGTTTCTCATAGTTCGTAATTATGAAAAACAAGGAAGCAGCAAAATAAGAGAAGAAACAAATAGATTAACAGGAGGGTATTATGAGTGAGAAATCGTTGAGTAAAAATACAAGAAAAAATGTGATCCTGCTGCATATTGCAGTTATGTGCTTCAGCTTTTCAGGAGTGATCGGTCAGTATGTACAGGTACCGGCAGTACAGGTGGCAATGGGAAGAGTTATCTGTTCGTCACTGCTTTTGCTGGCAATATCTCTGGTCTGCAAGGATAAGCTGACGCTTGATTCAAAGAAAGATTATGGTCTTATGATCATGACAGGTGTGGTAATGGCAATTCACTGGTCAAGCTTCTTTCAATCCATCCAGACATCGTCTGTAGCAATTGGAACGATTACATTCTCTACATTCCCGCTGTTTCTGACATTTTTAGAGCCGTTATTATTTCATGAGAAGATTCGTGGCAGGAATATTTTAAATGCACTGATCCTTCTGCTGGGAGTATTGATCACAATTCCGGAGTTTTCTGTGGAGAATAAAGTGACGGTCGGAATTATTTGGGGAATGATTGCGAGCTTTACATATGCAGTGATGACATTGTCGAACCGGTATTTTGCCAACAGATACAAAGGACGTACAATCTGTCTGTATGAACAGGGAACAGCAGCTGTTGCATTGCTTCCGGCACTGGGATTGGTGAAAGCGGACTGGCGTCCGGTGGATTTTGCAGGAGTTGTAACGATTGGCTTTTTGTGTACGGCAATTGCATATTCTTTATATGTGACGGCGCAAAAGGGTGTGAAAGCACAGACAGCGGGAATTATCTCAGGAATGGAGACGGTGTACGGCATCGTATTTGCACTTCTGTTCTTAAGAGAGATCCCGACAGTCAGGGAACTGGTCGGAGGAGCGGTGATACTTGGAATTGCATTTTATTCGTCCCTGCACAGTGAGGATGAATTATAAGAAATTTTTAAGAATTGTATCGGGAAATATTTAAATCATGAGCGGTATAGTATGGCTGTAAAGAAAAAGAGGGGAGAGACGAAAGAAATGGAGGCAGAAAAAAATATTAGTAGTAGATGATAATAAAAGAAAATCGTCTATTCCATCAGTGAACTGTTAAAAATATGAAGGCTATGAGACTTTGAAAGCTTATGACGGTATGGAAGCACTGGATATCATGGAGCGGGAGAATGTAGACCTGATCCTTCTGGATGTGATGATGCCAAGACTCAATGGTCTGTCAGCGCTGATGAAACTGCGTGAGAAAAGCAGAATCCCGGTGATCATCCTGTCGGCCAAGACAGAAGAAAGTGATAAGGTATCGGGACTTACGCTTGGGGCAGATGATTATATCGAAAAGCCATATAATCCGGCAGAATTGATTGCAAGAGTGAAAGCACATTTACGCAGATACCGTGTATGGAGTAACAAGGAAGCGGAAAAAAAGAAAGATCCGGATCAGATTGTGAATGGCGGACTGGTACTTGATAAGAAACAGAGAGTGATCTTTGTTGAAGGAGAAGAAGTGCATCTGACGGCAACGGAGTATAAGATCCTGGAGCTATTGATGGCGCATCCTGGGCAGGTATTTCCGGCAGATCAGATCTATGAGAATGTATGGCAGGAAACAGCAGATTATACTGTAGAGAATACTGTAATGGTACATATCCGTCATATCAGGGAAAAAGTGGAGATTGATGCGAAGAAGCCAAGATATGTAAAGGTGGTGTGGGGAATTGGATACAAAATGGGAAAATATGGTGAAAGCAATTAAAAAATTTATAAAAGAATAATTAATGATTGTCGTATTTGGATCTTGCT
>ENA-OQCN01001278-OQCN01001278.1-human-gut-metagenome-genome-assembly--contig:-NODE-1278-length-12712-cov-6.179420_pt1 | contig 12712 bp, 14 predicted proteins | sample MGYA00242497_ERZ504576 | MGnify/ENA primary metagenome ERZ504576 (study PRJEB26092, sample SAMD00036296) | human gut metagenome | host: Homo sapiens | study: EMG produced TPA metagenomics assembly of...
CTTGCATTTCCAACTTTTTGTTAATTTATTTCTAAATTCGAATAACTTGGTGGAACAACAGAAAATAAACCGTATTAGTATCTATCCATTTTCATCATTATATACTGTGATATGGGCACTGTAATTTCCTACTCCAAGATTAATTCCCCACAAACTATGTCCATTCGTCTCATTACAACCTTCTGCTACTACTCGTCCTACTCCTTCTTTATCTATGCTGATTCCACATCCGGTTGCATTGATCGGATCTATCTTAAATTGTATTTTATCATGAAGATATATACCCTTTGCGAAACTGAAAAATTGGAATAAGATGGTTGCGGATCTACAATAGAAAACCAGACTGTTTGCGTATCTACCCATTTATTGCCATTATATACTGTAATATGGGCACTATAATTTCCTACTCCCAATTCATTTGCCCAGATATCATGACCATTTGCTCTGTTGCATCCTGCTGCTACTACTCGTCCTACTCCTTCCTTATCTATACTGATTCCAAATCCGGTTGTATTAATCGGAGTTATAAAAAATTCTATTTTATCTTTAAGTTTATATTCATTTTTAGAAATTGAAAAATCTCTGTAGGAGGGATCTAAATTCGTAAATTTAGGTCGTATCACACATGTAAATCCTGCATAAGAATATGATCTATTCGAATAATGAACACTAGCATTATTTCCATTTCCATATACAGTATTATTCCCATCAATATAATAAATTCTTCTATTTTCTGCTTTGTCAACAATTCCTACATGACTATCTCCATTACTTTTAAAGATAATAATGTCACCTCTTACTGGCGTATACGAACCATTTTGCACTTCTGCCTTTGAATGTTCTGTACCTCCGGCTTTTACGATATTTCTTCGTAAGTTAGCAACCGATGCCGCTCCCGGAATCACATTTCCCACATTAGCAGCCACTGCACATGCACTTACAAAATCCGCACACCAAGCTCTATACGTAAAGCCTGCAAATTCTGGATACTTTTTACCAAGTTGTGCCTTTGCAACTGCATAAATATTCTCTGCGCCATTCCCACTTAGAGTGTAATTCGTATTCAACTTATTTGACGTCGCAGAATACCCATACACATTAGTAAAACATATCAAAAGTAAACTCACTAATAGTATTATGCAACTTCTTATTTGTACTTTTCTTTTTTTCATAGCTCATACCTCCCTGTTTCCAAATTCAGACGTTTTGATACATCTGAGTAGAAGCATGAAATAGTATCAAAAATGGTACTTTTTCATGCTTTTTAGTGTGTTTTTCCTTCTGTTTACAGTATATCACTGATGTTTTTTAATTTCTACCATTGGCACACTCTCCCCTGCTCTTTTCCGATATTTCTTATAAAAGGTTGTATGACTGACACCCGGGACACTGCTGCTTGTCAGGTTGATATTTTTTTATACAGCAGACATTTATATAGACAAATCACTCTCATAATTTTTATCACAAACTTACCTATATAAAGGTAAGTTTTCTTTTCTCCTCTGCTATGATTAAATCAACTATACATAGGTAATAATATATAACAGGTGAAACTATGACATATTCTGAAATTTACGCTCTGCGTATTCAACAATTATGTTCCAAAAACAATATAACTATCAACAAACTTGCTACCTTGGCTGGGCTAAAGCAATCTACTATAGATAATATTATCAGAGGAACCAGCAAGAATCCTAAGGTTCGCACTCTTCATAAAATAGCAACTGTTTTTGGGATGACATTAAGTGAATTTCTTAATTTTCCAGAACTTAATAACTATTCAATTGATGATGAAGAAGAATTTATAGAATAATTATCGACTTAACAACGAGGTGCTTATAATGTCCAATATCTTTGATATCACTAAATTTGATTTATATAAAGAAGATAATCGCCGTGAAGTAAAAAAATCAAACGGTGGATTACCTGCTTCTTTATGGGAAACATACTCTGCATTTGCCAACTGTTATGGCGGAGTTATTATCCTTGGTGTTGCCGAAAATAGTAACGGTAGTTGGAGAACTACAGGTTTAAAACCAGAAAACTGTGGAAAATTACTCAAACAATTCTGGGATACTATTAATAATCGTAAAAAAGTAAGTATAAATATTTTATCTGATAACGACGTCGAAATATTTGAACGTGACGATGATATTATTATTGTAATTTATGTTCCTATGGCACACCGTGAACAAAAGCCTGTTTACATCAACGATGATATATTCAATGGAACTTTCCGTAGAAATCATGAGGGCGATTATCATTGCACCAAACTTCAGGTAAAAGCAATGCTTCGTGACCAAACAGATAACACCATGGATATGGATGTTCTCGATGATGTTCCTATGAGTGATTTAAATTATGAAACTATACAGGGATATCGTAATCGTCACAGATCATTAAAACCTGCACATCCTTTTGGCCGTCTAGATGATGCTGAATATCTCCGAAGTATAGGTGCAGCTGCCATTTCTAATATAGATAAACAGTTACACCAACTGCAGCTGGAATGCTTATGTTTGGGGATGAATATAATATTGTTCGACATTTTCCCGAATATTTTTTAGATTATCAGGAAATACTTGATCCTTCTATACGCTGGACAGATCGCCTGCAATCTAGTTCTGGTGAATGGTCAGGAAACATCTGTGACTTTTATTTTAGAGTTTACAATAAACTCATTAAAGATATAAAAGTTCCCTTTAAAACAATTGACGGAAACCGTATTGATGACACGCCAGTACATGAAGCTCTTAGAGAGGCTTTGGCTAACTGCTTAATAAACACTGATTTTTACGGCGTACGTGGTGTCGTCATCCGCAAAGAACCTGATAAAATCATATTTGAAAATCCTGGTTATTCCAGAACTGGTAAGCAGCAAATGCGAAAAGGCGGTGTATCTGATCCTCGAAATAAAATGTTGATGAAAATGTTCAACCTTATTAATATAGGTGAACGTGCTGGTAGTGGTGTTCCTAATATTTTTAACACCTGGTCCGATCAAGGCTGGGTCGATCCAATAATTGAGGAAGAATTTGATCCAGATCGAACCATTTTAGTACTTACTTTTGCCCCAAAGAAAAAGCAGAAAAACAAACGTCGAAAAACAAGCGATAAAAAACAAGCGATAAAAACAAGCGATGAAAAACAAGCGATAAAAACAAGCGATGAAAAGCAAGTAATAAAAACAACTTTTAGAAAATCAACAGCGAAAACCCTCAAACATATGGACAAAATCAGAACATATCTCTCTGAAAATGGGCCTTCTAAAACAAGTGATATTGCACTCTATATAGAATTAAGCCCTCAAAGAACCAGATCTATATTAAATGAAATGTCTGATACATCATATATCGGTTTTAACAGTAACAGGAAATACTTTTTAAAATAATCTGCACGCAAAAATCCCCCGGAAGTTTCACCTTTCCGGGGGATTCTTGCGTATCTTTATTTTACTTTTTGTATACTGCTTTTGTGCTTATTCCTTTGGAGCGTAACAGTGTCTTATAAGTATTAAACTGTTTTGCCGGTACTGTTACGACTGGCTTAGCTCCTGTTTTTGCAAATGCGTTCGCTCCAACTGTTTTGCTTGTCAGTTTGGCTGTTTTTATTACAACTGTGTTCAGGTTCTTGCAGCCATAAAATGCATTGGTTCCGATTGTTGTTACATTGCTTCCAATTGTAAGGGATTTCATAACTGTATTGTTCCTGAAAGCATTTGCTGAAATTTTTGTTACATTGAATGTTTTTCCGCTGAGCTTAACCTTTGCCGGAATGTTTACTGCTGCTCTCTTTGCGATTGGTTTTGTGTATTCAACAGATGTCTTGCTGAGTACTTTGTAAACACCATTGGTTGTTTTATCCCGTACTGTTTTTCCTACCAGGTTTAATACCGGAATGGTTGTCTTCTTGGTTGCTCCGCAGTTCTCACAGGTATATGTCCTGACTCCTGTTTTTGCTGCGGTAGGCTGTACTGTAATTTTTCCGCTGTCCCAGATATGCTCAAGCTTGTCGATCACAGCACCTTCTTCAATCAGACTTCCGCAATCATAACAGAAAATATCTCCTGTGTAGCCTTCTGATTTACAGGTGGATTCTTTTGCAAATTTCACAATCTTATTTTTGTGAGGTGTCTTCGCAATTACTTTTCCTGAAGAAACTTTTGCCTTGCAATCCTTACAGTAAGTATCTCCTGTATAGCCCTCCTGTCCGCAGGTAGCTTTTTTCACGTTTCTAAGCTCCGTATGGCGGTGGCCTGTTGCTGCGATACTGCTTGTCTTGGTTGCTTTACAGATTTTACATGTATATGTCTTAGTTCCCTTTACTGTACAGGTGGCCTTTTTCGTTACCTTTCCTGCATCCCAGGTATGTGCCTTTTTGGCGATTGTTTTTCCTGAGGAAAGTTTTGCATTACAGTCTTTACAATAAGTATCCCCTGTGTAGCCTGCTTTTGCACATGTAGCCCGTCTTGCATTTTTTAATACTTTATTTCTGTGTCCAGTCGCTGCGATCGCTGCTTTCCTGGTTCCCTTGCAAACAGTACAGGTGTATGTTCTGACACCTTTCTTCGTACAGGTAGCTGCGGTTGTTACTACTCCCTTATTCCATGTATGGGCTTTCTGTGCGATCGTCTTACCTGTTGCAAGCTTCTTATTACATTTCTTGCAGTAAGTATCTCCTGTGTAGCCTGCATGGGCACAGGTAGCTGTTTTTACATTTCGTAATTCCTTAGTATGTCCGGTTGCCGGAATTGCCTTGGTGTAAGTCCTGTCGCCACTCTTACATGTATAAGTCCTGACACCAGCTGCTGTACAGGTAGCCGCTTTTGTTACCTTTGACGTATAAGAATGTACATGGTTCACAACTACTTTTACTGTAGTTGTGATCAGAGGATTGTACACGGAAGTCATTGTAATATAAGCAGTGCCTTTTTTCTTCGCAGTTACCACACCATTACTGTTTACAGATGCAATACTGCTGTTGCTGCTCTTCCATGTAAGATCACCATAGCCACCTCCATAAGTTGAAGAGAAGCTCTGTTTTATCTGGAAAGAAGTTCCTTCGTTCTTGGTGTATGTAGACTGATCCGGAACAATGGTAGTCGTTGATGTCGGATATTTTGCATCAAATTTGTAAATAGAAAATGTCTGTGCTTTTGTTCCATTAGCTGTATAAATCTGAATATTGGTTCCTGCTGCTGTAGAGTTGCCTGTAACATCAAGACGCTTGTCTGTTGCCAGTTTCGGTGCCAGTTCGTATGCTATTGCATTGCCGATAACATACCATTTCTGTGCTCCATTATCGGTTCCCCATTTCATATAAGTTCCAACATTGGTTCCATTAGCAGAATTCGCTCCGCTTACATCAAGAGCTCTTCCATCCTGCAGGGATGTAATGATATAACTTCCATCTGACTGGTGCTCAAAATGCCAGTGATTTCTGGCATACACTCTTGTCTCCTGGTCTCCAAGAAGAACATTTCCATCTGACAGATTCTGGTAAATCGGTTTCCAGACGTCAGAGCGGATAATCAATGCATTAAAAGACTGTCCGATATTCATAGCATTAGATGCTGGGGAAGATGCAAAATCCGGGCGGATATAACAGGCTGCACTCTGTGGGTTTCTTTCATAATAATAAGCCCCATGTCCCTGATTTGCTCTGGTCTCTACTGTTGTGATAGATCCCCAGGAATTCTGTCTTACAACAAGTCCTACATGACCATAAGTATAATCTGCATAGGATTTGTTATTTCCCCATCCAATGGATGCACCTGCACCCCATACTGCAATGTCTCCTGGCTGTGGATTGCTGTATACTCGTGTCCATCCGCCTGGAAGCGTATTATACGCATAATCTTTCGCATTTCCACTGACGCTTCCAACTCCCAGCCAGTTATAATATGCAACAATGAGACTGACACACCATGTCTCTCCATATGGATATGTCCAGTGCTCATTTCCTCTGGCACAAATCCAGTTAACAGCATCATCCCGCGTCTTTCCGTTTGTTGTTGCAGAAACAGATGCCGGTGCTGCACTTGTGACCAACAGCATACATAACAGAATGGCTGTTATCACTTTTTTAACACTTCTGCTTCTGCATGATAATGTCTCTTTCATATCTCTTCTCCTTCCATATATGATATCATATTATATACTTACTATATCACTTCCAGTTAATATAATCTACTCCGTAAAAATAAATCCCTGTCTCAACGTCTGTTAATAATTTAAGACGCCAAAACAGGGATCATTCTACTTTATAAAATACTTCAAAATATCTGTATTTTTATAATACTTTTTCTTTTCCACATATATCAGATCATCCGCTTCTTTCAGCATATTTTCCAGGAAATCTAAGCTTTCTCTCCATATAACTCCCATGGGAAATTTCACGTTTTTCTCCGCAATATTTTCGCAGATCGTCAGAAGTTTCTTCCTGGCTATTTCTTCTTCCATATCAAAACAGATGATCACGAACTCATCTCTGCCTACACGATAGCATTCTCAGGCAGAACATCAATAATGGACTGTCCGGTGTTTACGATCAGCTTGTCACCAGCTTCGTGACCATAACTGTCATTTGTCTGATTGAGACCATTAATATCAATATAAGCCACTCCGGTTCTTCTGACTGTTTTCCCCTGTGCACTGTCTACCACCTGGATATACTTATTTCTGTTATACAAAGTCGTAAGCATATCTCGGTAGCTCATATACTGGAACTCTTCTCTCCGTGCCTTCGCCTTCAGACAGTCCATCCCACTTCCTGTAATCCCCGGAGCATACCAGTTCATACTCCGGGGATTTCTGCCATCTATGATCAGATTTCTTTTCCCTTTGTCGCAACGGCATGTACAACAAACGGTACAAACAATGTAATAAACGCCGCATATCCAAGGTAAGCGTAACCTTTTTTTACAACTGTCATCAGACCGAACTGTGCGATGGCAAATGCCAGGAATGTAAAGATTGCTGTGAAAACTGCGTTTCTTCCAAGATGTCCCTGAGCTTTTTTTGCCGGGCTGTCCATACGGCGCTCCACTGCATTTACGCAGCGGGTCACAATACCGGAGATCATATTTACTGCTGTGGAGATCGCTCCAAGGATGATCAGCAGAGAAATGACCGGTGTCAGGATACCGGAACCTACGCCATTCTGAACAAGTACAAGCATCGGTACAGATGCAGATGCAAGCTCACCTACATATGCAATGGCAAGAAGTCCCAGAATGGAAAGCTCCATTGCGCAGAAATTGCATACAAACATCCAGATCGCTGCTTTGTTGATCTGTTTTTTATCGGTTACATCTTCCATGTGCTGGTACATAACAGATACGGAAGCCAGCTGGAAGAAGAAGTAAAGAACTGCTGAATAAAGGGCCGGGCCAAAAGCTCCGCTCTCGGAAGAAAGTACTGTCATTTCTCCTGAGGACATGGTATGTATGGAAGCTGTGATATCGCCCCACTGTGCAATGATATTCGGAACAAGTACAATTACCAGGCCGATAATGATCAGCACGCTTAAAGTAGAAGCACATTTTCTTACAACATTGGTTCCGAAAAGTGCGATCACAAAGATAAATGCTGCAATGATCAGTGTGCAGAGCCAGTATGGAATTCCGAACAGAGTCTGCAGTGTGGAACCACCTGTTGCAAAGGCTGCTGCAGATGCTGTTCCGATCATGATCAGATAACATATCTCATACAGGTTGGACATAACCGGCCTGGTTTTTCCATAGAGACTGTCGGAAAAGCTTCTGTAATCGTAGGTTTTATGTTTGTAAGCATAGCGCATGCCATACCAGAAAAACAGTGCATATAATCCCTGTGTCACTGCCGGCAGGATCAGGCACCAGATACCGTAGTTGATAAAATACTGGTATATCTGCGCTCCTGATGCGAATCCGCCTCCGAACTGTGTGGTAAATGCTACGAACGCAAGTCCCATGGCCAGAGGCATTTTGCTTTGTAATGATTTGTTCTGACTCATCTCTCTTTCCCCCGTTTTTATTTATTATATTCGATGACTTTTCCCGGATTCAGGATCAGTTTGTCATCAAAAGCCAGCTTGATGGCTTTATAAAGAGCGATCATTCTCGGTCCCGCAAATTCTTCCAGAAATTCCAGACGCCCGTTTCCGATACCATGCTCACCGGAAAGCTGTCCACCCAGTTCCTTGGACAGTGCATACAGCTCTACAAGGCTTGCATGTGTGGCTTCCTTCCACTCCTGATCGCTCATTTCCGGTCCACGGAGCATCTCTGTGTGGATGTTTCCGTCTCCGCAGTGTCCGCAGGCTCTACACGGATGCCATGTGCACTTGCGATCTTTTTGGCTGCTTTTACATACTCGGCGATCCTTGCACGCGGAACAACTACGTCACATTCTTCCTGTGCTACAGAATCTGCTTTCATACCTTCCAGGATTCCGCCACGGACACTCCATACAGCTCCGGCACGTTCCGGTGTTCCTGCAATACAGCAGTCCAGAGCTCCGTTTGCAAGGGCCGCTTCTGCTGCCGCCTCTACTGCGCTGTCCAGCTCCTGTTTACTGGAAGCATCATACATAACGATCAGCACTGCTTCGCCCTGTTTTACCGGGAACATTTTGTTCAGATTACGTTCTACGATATCGATCAGTTCTCTTTCCAGAAACTCGATGGCTGTTGGCACAAATGGCAGTTCCAGAACCTTCGGGACCATGTCTGCGCATTCCTCAAGGCTCCTGAACGGCATTACAAGGGTGCAGGTACAGGTCGGTGCAGGAAGAAGCTTCAGTGTTACCTGAGTCAGGATACATAAGGTTCCCTCTGAGCCGATCACAAGATCTTTTACATCATATCCTGTTGTGTTCTTCACAACGTTGGATGAAAAATTCATGATGGAACCATCCGGCATAACTGCTCGATACAGCGGACAAAATCTCTGGTCAGTCCATATCGTACTGCCTTCATACCTCCGGCATTTGTGATAACATTACCGCCGATGGAAGCTGTTTTTTCCCCTGGATCAGGCGGGTAAAAAAGTCCGCCTGCCGCTGCTGCCGCCTGGATATCAATGAGCAGTGCTCCCGGCTCAGCTGTGATGGTCTGGTTCTTTCTGTCGATCGGAAAGATCTTGTTCATGCGCATCACAGACAGCATGATACCGCCATATTTACAGGTTGCTCCACCTGCAAGTCCGGTTCCTGCACCACGGCATACCACCGGGATATTTTCTTTATATGCGTAAGCCATGATGGCAGAAATCTCTTCTCTATTTAAAACCTCCACATAAAGCTCCGGAGGAAAAACTCCGTACTCCGGCATCTCATCACGATAATATTCTTTTGCGATCTCATCGCCGACCCATACACGATCTGAAGCAGTCACAGAACGGATGTAGTCAAAATCTTCTGAAGTCATTTTTTTATAGGGATATGCCATGACTTAATCCTCCTCCCGATTCTTTATCAGCTCTGTCAGCTTCGGTACAACCTGGTACAGATCGTCCACAATGCAATAATCTGCAACATTAAAGATCTGTGCTTCCGGATCATTGTTGATCGCTACGATACAGTCAGATCCTGTCATGCAGGAGGTAAACTGGATGGCACCGGATACGCCGCAGGTGATGATCAGCTTCGGACGGACAGTTCTTCCTGAAAGTCCGATCTGATGTGCAACATCTCCGAATCCGTTTTCTACCATAGGGCGGGTGAAGGCAAGCTGTCCGCCAAGAACCTCTGCCAGTTCACGGCACATTTCCACATCTTTTTCATTTCGCACGCCACGGCCTGCAACAACAAGTACATCCTCTTCTTCCAGGCTCTTTACCTTATCAATAACCCTTGATGAAAGAATTTTGATTCTGGAATCTGCCATTTTTTCATTTACCGGACATACGACCACCTGACCGTGAGGATTTTTTACCTTTTCTGCCTTGTCCATAACCTTATAACGGACAGTGGCAAACTGTGGTCTTGATTTTGTGATCCCGATCTGAGCCATGATGTTTCCGCCGAAAGCCGGTCTGATCTGGATCATATCGCTGTTAGAACGGATATCCAGTGTTGTGCAGTCTGCAGTCAGTCCCGTATGGAATCTGGTGGAAAGTCTCGGCGCAAGGGAACGTCCCAGCGCAGTAGCTCCGATCAGCACAGAACTTGGCTTGTTTGCTGCGATACAGTCTGCAACTGCGTCAGTGTAGCAGTCTGCACGGAAGCCCTCAAAACCTTCATGCTCATATACGTACACATTGTCCACGCCATATGGAAGCAGCTTTTCCGCATTTTCCTTTGTTCCTCTGCCTCCGACGATCACACAGTTAACCTGATAACCGACTTGACAGCCATCTTTCTGGCTTCCCCGATCAGCTCAAAGGTAACCGGATGGATCTCACCTCTCTCCTGCTCCACATAAATAAGAAAGTTTTTCCATTTATCCTTGTCAAAGGATTTCGCCCTCTGCTCAAACCGGATTGCCTTTTCCGGGCAGTTACGAACACAAAGTCCGCACATACGACAGGCATCGCTACAACAATTCCTTTTCCTTCTATGGCAAGAGCTCCGAAAGGACATTTCTCTACACAGATGCCGCAAAGAATACATTTATCTGCGTCAAATTTTAAAAATTCCATCTTTCTCTTCCCCCTATATGATTTTCTTTCCTGTCAGAATAGCCACAAGCTTATCTGCTTTTTCCTTTGCAGTTCCTTCCAGATAAACCTGTTTTTCGCTTTCCTCCGGTGCAAACATTTTTTCCACAGAGGTGGGGGAACCGATCAGTCCGTAACGGCTCAGGTCCTGATCCGGCATATCTTCAAAGCTTAAGATCCGTACCGGACGGTCGGCAGTTGCTTTCTTTAACAAGTAGGACGGCAGACGTGGTACACAGGTGTCTTTATCAATGGTTAAAAGACATGGATACGGGATCTCGGAAACCTGGGAAACACTGACCAGATCCTGACGAATCTGAATGCTTTTTTCATTGACATCCATAATCTCTGCTACCCATGCAGCATGTGGAATGGTTAAATGCTCTGCAATGGCCGGTCCAACCTGGGCTGTATCTCCATCTGTGGTCTGTCTTCCGCAGATGATCAGATCTGCACCGCCGATCACCTGGATTCCCTGTGCCAGCGCATAGGAGGTTGCCAGAACATCCGCTCCCGCAAATTTTCGGTCTGAAAGGATCACACCTTCATCAGCTCCCATAGTATAGGCATCCCGGATCATCTCTTCTGCCTGAGGTGGTCCCATGGTCAGAACTGTTACAGTTCCACCTGTTTTTCCCGGATCGCAAGAGCTGTTTCCAGTGCAAACAGATCATATGGATTGGTCCTTGTTTCACCGGACATTCGTTTCATGGCACCTGTTTCCGGATCGATATCAACCTTGGAAGTTGCCGGTACCTGCTTCATACATACAACGATCTTCATTTTCTATCTTCTTTCCTGTATTTTCTTTTTTACTTTAAAGTTTTAAACAACTGTATAAGTATAACATTAACGTAGCGTAAAGTCGATAGGATTTTGGTAAATTCCGCATAAAAAATCATTGTAAAAACTTCTAATCTGTCCGTCGCAGATTCTGAAATCTCCTCCCTCTATTCTGAGTGGATGTCCGTCAATGAGTACATCTGCTATTTTCACTTCACTGGAATATCCATATCGCCCGCAAAACATTTACTTATGGGCTTTTTCCACGATAAACAGTGTCAGGAATCACCGCACAGGCTTTATTACTGCCGTATTTGCATAGGTCAGCGGAGCATTATGGATAAAAAAGATCCTGCCATCCACCGGTGCAACAACCTCGTCCAGAACTTTTCCATATTCATCTGAGATTCTTCTGTATATCGCACCAACACGTTCTTTCTCTCCAGCAGCTGTAAGATAATACAGCTTGTCGTTTTCAACGAAAAGCTCTGACCCGTTTACCAGATGTGCTCCTGTTTTCTCTGCCAGATAAGAGTGTTCAAAATATGCTGCATTATATCTCCCCGGTGTCAGGATCACATTATGTCCTCCTGTATTCACATGATCCATTGTTCTTTTAAGGAGGCCTGCATAATCACGATTATCTTCCAGCTTTGTATTCTTGAAGGTTTCCGGCGAACATCTTCTGCACAGTTCTCTTGCGATCATCGGATAAGAAGCTCCTGACGGAACTCTTAAGTTATCTTCCAGAATATACCATTCCTCATCCTTGCCTTTGACAAGATCGATTCCTGAAATATGAGAATAAATTCCTTTTGGAGGTGTCGTTCCCTCGCATTGTACCAGATAACCACTGGAAATAAATATAAATTCTTCCGGAATCACACCATCTTTGATGATCTGTATGTCGGATCAGTTCTTTCATATACATCAGCCTCCTTGTTGAAAAACAAAAAGACGCTTTGCAATGATGATTGCAAAACGTCTTTGTTTTTCCTGTTTTTCTGATTTTAGTACGGTAAAAATCAAAAGTCAATAATTACCGCATCAGATAACGGAAGCATATGCCTTTCTCCGTTATCTTGACACATCCTTTCGTATTATCATTTTTTGCTATTCTTCTTAATGACAGCTACGGCTTCCACATCCATGCTCGCCACATATATGTCCTTCCCCGTGGCTGTGCTCATGATGAGAACACTTAACATCTGGATTATAATCGAGTGTTTCATTGATAAAAGCTTCTACTGCTTCATCCGCATCTCCGGAAACTCCTCCGAAAAGCTTAAT
>ENA-OQCN01001279-OQCN01001279.1-human-gut-metagenome-genome-assembly--contig:-NODE-1279-length-12703-cov-2.241889_pt1 | contig 12703 bp, 15 predicted proteins | sample MGYA00242497_ERZ504576 | MGnify/ENA primary metagenome ERZ504576 (study PRJEB26092, sample SAMD00036296) | human gut metagenome | host: Homo sapiens | study: EMG produced TPA metagenomics assembly of...
ATTTTGACTGTGAGAAGCGGCTTTCGTGGCTGAACCGTGACAGCTCCAGTTTTAAGAAAGGACTGACGGTTACCACATTTTATCTGGCAAAAGGGCTGGAGTTTGATCAGGTGTTCTCGATTTTCCCGAAGGACGAGAAACGGGAGATAATGATGCAGGCGCAGTATATTGCAGCGACCAGGGCATTGCATGAGCTGAGAGTGTATCATATTTAAAACTATAGCAATCCAATAAATTATTGCACATAATTACACGAACGAAACCACCCTATGCAGTCCTTTGGACGAATTGTTAAAAATCCTTTTGAAATAGCTGATGGTAATTCCGATGCAATCCGTATCTTTTCTTTCCTTAAAAATGCTTTGAGTTTTGACCACATCTTTTCAATCGGATTCAGATCCGGACTATACGGGGGCAAATACAGATAGGTTACTTTTGAGCTGTCCAGTAGCTGTTTCACCGCTTTTGCATGATGGGAACGCATATTATCCATAACGATAATGTCTGCTTCTGAAAGCGTCGGCAGCAACTTTGTTTTCAGGTATTCTGCAAACCGCTCTGCAGTAGTTCCTCCCGGATAGACTGTATAGGCACAGTCTCCATTCTGACGTATGGAAGAAAGAACGGTTGTATTGCAGGGCGTGTTGAGTGGAGTTTTATCTACTGCTCTCCGATTTTTCCATGCTCTGGCATAATGTCGCGTCATATTGATGTTTACTCCGCTTTCGTCCAGAAAGACCAGATGATTTATGTCTTTCTCCGACATATGTTTTTTCCAGTTTCTGCGTTTTTCCCTGACATCGGGGACGCTCCTGCTCTGAGGCATGAAGAGATTTTTTCTTGTAAGAATACCCGAGTTTAATAACTGCCTTGCGGACTGTTTCATTTCCTCACAGAGTTATCTGGGACAGCAGTTCAAAAAACTTACCGGGTTTACTTTAAAAGAATACCGTGACCGCTATGGGGTGTCGGAATTTAAAGGACGGAGTTAATACACCTCAGCATTCATTTGTCTCTGCACATCATCCAGTATCTTTTCTATCCAGCTGATTGCATTCTCCACCTGTACCCTTGCATCTGCAATTTTGCTCTGCACCATGTAGTCAGCCGCAAGCTTTGCTATAACAGAAGGGACTGTAAAAATCAGTCCCTTAATTTGTCCTTATAAGATTCTTTTACCTACATTGTAAGATGTTGCTTTAACTCTTACTTTATGATTTCTCCATTTGACCCAATTACTTTTTTATACCACTTCCCGGACTCTTTGATTGTTCTTTCCTGTGATGTATAATCCACATATACAATTCCGAATCTTTCCGTATAGCCAAATGCCCACTCAAAATTATCCATCAGTGACCATACAAAATACCCTGCTACCGGTATATCTTCATCGCTTGCCTTCCTGTAATAATGAAGGTACTGATCCAAAAAGGCAATTCTGTTTTCATCATGTATTTTTCCGTCTGCTGCAATCATATCCGGAGATGCCAGACCGTTTTCCGTAATATAGATAGGTTTCTTATAACGTTCACACAAAAACTTCGGTGCCCAATATAATACCTCCGGTGTAATCGGCCATTTCATACCCGTCTGTGGAAAACCGATATAGCGCTCTTCCAATTTCCATGAAGTCTGGTCATCTGCTGAAACCATCTGTCCATTATAAATATTCATCCCGATAAAATCCAGCGGCTGATGAATCAGCTCCATATCCTCTGATGTAATCTCAGGAAGATATGCTGCCAATGCTTCCAGTCCCTCTTTTGGATATTGACCAAGATATACGGGATCATTCCACCATGCAACATTCCATACCCAGTTATCCTGTGTAATGTTTTTGAACATCATATTCTTTGCAGCTTCCACATCTTTTTCATCATTTGATTTCGGATATGTAAATGCTCCAGTAGGCGCAAATCCTACTTTTATTTCACTTTTTGCATATTTTCTCAGCATCTGAACTGCACGGCCATGAGCTTTCAATGCATTATGTCCTGCCTGTAATCCTTCACGAATCGTTCCGTCATAACCGGGTGCATGCTGTGTTCCCATATAACTTATTCCAATGAAACACTGTGGCTCATTGACGGTAAAGAAATTCTCTACACGGTCTGAAAAATTTTCTGCCACTACTTTAGCATATTCTCCGAACCATTCTACGATTTCTTCATTCAGCCATCCGCCTTTTTTATGCAGTTCATAAGGTAAATCCCAGTGATACAATGTCACATAAGGCTTAATATTATACTTTAAAAGACAATCTATCAAATGATTATAATATGCAATACCTGCGGGATTAATCTCTCCTGTTCCCTTTGGCATAATCCTCGCCCAGCTAAGAGAAAAACGGTATGCCTGTATCCCCATATCAGCCATCATCTTTACATCTTCTTCATATCTGTGATACTGGTCACATGCAACTTCACCTGTGTGTCCGTTTAAAATACGTCCCGGTTTTTCACAGAATACGTCCCATATGGACAATCCTTTTCCGTCCTCATAAGCTGCACCTTCCACCTGATAGGAAGCAGTTGCCGCTCCCCATAAAAAATCTTCTTTAAATTTCATCCTGCGCCTCTATAAAACAATATATTTTTTATTCTTTTACTGCACCGATAACAATTCCGCTGACAAAGTACTTCTGTAAAAACGGATAGATAATCAGAAGCGGAATTGTAGATACCACGATTTTCGCCGCATCCAGCGTCTTATTTGAAACCTGGGCAAAACGTTTTAACTGTTCCGGATCGGTAATCTGGGACATATCAACAGATAACTGCTGAATATAGGTCTGAAGCGGGTACATGGATGTTTTATTCATATACACAAAGACCGCTGAAAAATCATTCCAGTGATTTACAATACAAAACAAGATAATAGTTGCCAGTGCAGGATGGAAATCGGCAGATATATTTTTAATAAAATTGTCAGCTTTGATGCTCCGTCAATAGCTGCCGCCTCCTCAAGAGATTTCGGAACCCCTTTAAAGAAATTCATCAAAAGGATCACATTAAACACCGGAACAGCTCCCGGAAGAATTAGAGCCCATATGGAATTCAGCAATCCATAACTTTTTATTGTCAGATAAATCGGAATCATTCCTCCTGAAAACAACATGGCAAAAATCACAATATACATGTAAACATCATGACCTTTGAACTCTCTTTTTGACTTGGATAACGGATAAGCCAGCAAAATAGTCAGTATCATATTAATAATGGTTCCCAGAAATACTCTCTTTATAGAAATCCAGAAAGATACCCAGAACTGGGATTCTCCCAACAATGTTTTATATGCTGATGTTGTAAAGTCCACCGGCACCAGTCCCACCATATTTGCCGATGCGGCTGCTTTATCACTAAAGGAAATTGCAACCATATTCAGAAGCGGAAACAGACAGCACATTGTCATAAAGATCACTGTCAGATATATTAAAATATCTGCCGTCTTTCCTCCTATTGTTTTTGATTTTATCATTCCGGCTACCTCCTAAAAAATCTTCTGGTCTGTAAACTTCTTTGCCATCTGGTTACATGAAATCAACAAGATACAGCCAACCACGGATTTCAAAAGCCCTACGGCTGTTGCAAAACTGAACTGCATATCCAAAAGACCTGCTCTGTATACATAAGTATCAATAATATCGCCGGTTTCATATACAACAGGATTGTATAAGTTAAAAATCTGGTCGAATCCGGCATTTAAAATATTACTCACATTAATGGCAGACATCAGGAGCACAATAGGCAAAATACCCGGTAATGTAATATGAATCATCTGTTTAAAACGATTGGCGCCGTCAATGGAAGCAGCTTCATATAATCCTGTATCAATAGAAGTAAGTGCTGCCAGATATACAACAGAATTATATCCGAATTCCTTCCATACATCTGTTCCGATTAACAGCGGTCTGAACCACTGGTTACTTCCCAAAAACAAAACAGGAGTCATATGAAGACTTTCCATTAACTGGTTGATTGGTCCGTCATATGCAAAAAGATTGCGGATAACTGCTGCAAGAACAATCCATGATAAAAAGTGAGGAAGGTATACAATGGTCTGAGATACCCTTTTAAACCACTTAATCCTGATTTCATTTAACAACAGTGCAAAAATAATAGGAACAAGGGTTCCGATTATGATTTTTCCACATGCAATGGCCAGTGTATTGACAAAAATTCTGCGGCTGTCCGGAAGAGAAAACATATATTTAAAGTTCTCAAATCCTATCCATTTTGACCCTAAAATTCCTTTTGCCGGGATAAAATCCTGAAATGCCATACAGCATCCCAGCATAGGTACAAAGTAGAAGGCAATCAGGATAATCATTCCCGGCAGCATCATAACATGATAATCAATATTTCTTTTTTCATAATCATTCTCCATTCACGTTATTTTTCGAGGGGTCTTTTGGCTTTATGCATCAAGCCCCTCTGCCGTTATTTATTATCTACTTCTTCCTGTACTTCTTTTGTAATCTGATCTCCGCCTGTGCTCTTCCATGTCTCTACATATTCGTCAAAAGAATCTACCGGTTCAACATTTGTAATAATCTTCAGCATAGTTTCATCTTCCAGTTTTTCCAGGTTTGTCCACAACCGTTTCATGCCGTCTGTCTGTCCGTAAAAAGCAGGCTGTTCGTAATTAACCGTTGCATTAAATCCTGCCGGAACTCCCTCATACCACTTTTCATGTTCAATAATCGGAATCAGTTCTGTTGTTGCTTCATTCTCAAAATACTGTTTACAGCCTTCATATGAAATTTTATTTTCTGCGCTTAAATCTTCCGGTGCAATTTTTCCGTCAATAGCATCCATAATTTCCTGATCATTCTGAGAATATGCTCAAAATCCTGAATTTCGATATTTAAAGGACTGTACCACGATCCACATCATTGTCGAGAATATTCTTAACGTCTTCAGATTCTGTATCGTTAATAAACTCCCAACATTCCTGATTTAATATCTTAATTGCCAGTTCCGGATGTTCAAAACCTTTTCTTACAACTACATAATTTGTGGTAGGATTCAGATTATATGCATTTACAGACCCATCATCATTCTGAGCAACTACATACGGTTTCCATTTTGAACCTCCCTCCAGCTTATAGGAGTCCGGAAGCGGATAATCCGGGCCGTACCATGCACCTAAAAATGCACCTGCCTGTCCGCCAGAAATTGTAGAAATCATGTCGTCTGTATCTCTTGTAGCCATCTGCGGGTCAATCAGACCTTTTTTGTACCAGTCTGCCATTACAGAAAGTGCTTCCTTCATCTCCGGTGCTGTGGAACCGTAATAAACATTTCCTTTCTCATCCTTCATCCATTGTTTTGGATATGCTTTAAAGTGTCCGAAAACAGAATCCATACTGTTTAATGCTCCATAGTTACCAAATAAAGCCTTTTCTGATGCTGCCAGACCAATGGTCTTTCCTTCTCCGTTTCCGCCCGGATCTTTTGTAACAAACTCTTCTAAAACATGCTCCAGATCTTCTAAGGTTTTCGGTCCTTCCAGATTCAATGCGTCAAGCCAGTCCTGACGCAGCCATACCAGACCAGCTCCGATTCCCGGTGTAGCTGACGGGATTGCCATCAGTTTTCCGTCAAATGTAGCATTTTCCAAAGCTCTTCCATCAAAAGAATCATATATTTCTTTAATTGCATCGCTGGCACATTTTTCATAACTCTCTGTCAGATCCTCTACAAGATCATTCTCTACAAGCTGTTTCAATGTAGCAATATTGGAAACCGTCATAATATCAGGCAGTTCTCCGCTGGTAATGGCAAGAGATACTTTTCTATCGTAGTCGTCACCGCCCTGTGCTTCAAATTCATTCTTATTCTGTACATTTAATTTATTCTTTAAATAACGTGTATATCCGTTATTTTCGTAACTGTCACCTTCCGGAAAATTCGGAGAAGCCTGCGTGTCTTTTCCCAGTGTATAGGTTACCAGTTCCGGATATGGCGCAAACGGATCTGTAGCCGCTTTTTCCCATGCTTCGCTGTTTTCTCCTGTTTTCTTACTGTCTGTACTTTCTTTTTCTGAATTTCCGCATCCTGATACTGCAGATACTACAAGTGTACCAATAAGAGCAGCAGATACTACTTTTTTCAAATACTTTCTTTTCATTCTATACCTCCACTTTTTACTGTTCGCCGGCTCAGCAGTTTTATTTTGTAGACTTATTGTATCTTAAAAAAGGCCTTTCGTTATACGCTAATTATTTGACATTTATATTACTTTTTTGTGCTGTTTTCAACAGGTATACAAATCTCTACTTTCGTACCTTGCCCTTCCCTGCTGTGTATTGTAATTCCATATGCACTTCCGTACAGAAGCTGAATTCTGTCATTTACGTTTTTTTATTCCATAACCGCTTGTTCCTGTCTGGAGCAGTGTATCTGTCTTATTTTCCGGTATACCCGCACCATTATCTTCTACCGTAAAGATTACTTTTTCCTCTTTCTTTTTTGCAGAGATAAAAAGGTGCCCTCTTTCTCCATTTATTTTACAATCGATTCCATGTTCTATAGCATTTTCCACTAGCGGCTGCAAAATCAGGTTTATAATTTTCTCCGTATACACTGCCTCATCAATATCATATTCAATATCAAAATTATGATTATGCATAACTGACTGAATGTATAAATATGCTTTGGTATTCTCCAGCTCATCTCTCACAAATATAGTATCTTTTCCTTTATTCAAAGCTGTTCTGTAGAAATTTGAAATCGCCTGTGACAGTTCACTGATTTCTTTCTGCTACAAGTATTGCCTGACAGTTTATCAGTGACATGGTATTATAAAGAAAATGGGGATTAATCTGTGCCTGTAAAGCCTTCAGTTCGAAACGTTTCTTTGCAAGTTTTGTCTTATATACTTCATCAATAAGACTGTGAATTCTTCCAAGCATTTTATTGATATTCGAAATCAGTATCCCGACTTCATCTTTTCCCTCTCCCCCGATTTTTTCTTCCAAATTATCCAAATTGATTTTCTGAATGCGATAGGTAAGATGTTCCAGACGGTTGGCCACACTTCCCGATAGCAGTGGAATAATCATACATAGCAAAAGCACGCACACAATAATAATCATAATAACACCATTGGCAATATTAGATATAGAAGCTCTGATATCTGAATATGGTTTATACAGATAAATCTCCCAGCCTGTGGTTTTTAATTCCTGCTAAAAATCAGATACTGATGATTCAGCCGATTTGTTTGATTATCGACAGCTTCCTTCAGCTCACCTATCTTCAGACACTTTTCTTTATTTTCCTGATCAAAGGTATCATGTTCCATAAAAACCCTATCCTGTTTATCAGCAATCAATACTCCGTAATTTTCTCCTACCAGATTGTGAAAAGGCTCAAATAATTTCTGATAATTAATATTAACACTAAGCAGTGCCTCCTTGTTTTCTTCCATTGCACGAAAAGCCAACACACACCGGATTCTCTTTTTTCCTTCCCTGTACCATTCTATAACTTTCTTTTTCAAAGCTTCCTTCGCCCATTCTTCCTCTTTAACATCCTGCAGGACATGATCACCTCTGAGCGATATGACATGGGATTTTCGGTATAAATACTAATATTATCCAGTCCATCATGCTGTATTCCCAGATTCAGCATAGTAGGTGCAAGCAGATTCATATAAAATTCATGCTGAACATAATAATCTTAGAAGTATTCTGATAATCCTTTTTCAAATAATCCTGTATCTGGGAGTGCATGGACAGATAAGTAACAATATTTCCGTAAGACTCCAGTTCTGCATCAACAGTCTGCTCAGCCTGCTTCATGGACTGGGAAAGACTTCCTTCTCTCTTTCCATCATTAAGTGCAATACCTGCTGGTAGCAAAAAAAACCAAGTATCACAATAGGAATCACGCACACCATTAGTATGCGAAAATTAATAACTTTCTGCGGAATTTCATATTCCAAAACTTCTCTTTTATTCTCCTAAGCATCTATGGTCCCTCCATTGGTACGATGCTTTTCAGGCTGATACCATAATACTCACGAAAGCTCCTGCAAAAATAAGAGAGTTTATTATATCCCACCATCATACTTATGTTATTTACCTTTTCATTTGTATTCTCCAATAAATACTTTGCTTTCTCCATTCTGATATTTTTTATAAAACAACTGATATTGATACCCATTTCTTTTTTAAACAGTCTGGACAGATAACTGGAATCCATATTCACATTTTCAGAAAGAATATCCAGGCTGATACTGTCTGTATAATGTTCATAAATATACTGAATTACATCCTTTATAACTCTGTTATGTACACAGCTTCCCTTACGCCATTCTTTGCATACAATTTCCACAAGTTCATAAACCTTGCTTAAGATTTCCTCTATATCTGTAGACATATAAATACTTTCTATAAATTCATCAGCCGAAACGGGATATGCTGTTTTTTCTACCAATGCATCATACAATTCCAATGCCGTGGAAGACAACATATGCTTTATGTAAATTTGTGAACATCCCAGACGAGAAATAGACTCATTTAACATGATCCAGTGTTTTTTCAGACCTTCCTCGTCTTTTCCGGCAATTTCATTGCTGAGTGCTTTGAAAATTTCTTCTTTTGATTTTGTCACATTGGAATGTGCATATTTCAGAGATTCCTCTGTAAAAATCGTCAAATCCGGAAAGAAAAACCTTTCTTCCATTCTTTTTCCAATTCACTGTATGCATTCCCAATTTCATTCAATTCTTTGAACTCATCCCCGACTGCTATATATACTTTTTCTCTGTAATTTTCCAGATTCCCTCCTGCAGCCGTTTAGCTGCAACTCCATAATCTACGGAAAATCCCGATTTTTTCATAAACAGTACTGCCTGATTTGCTGCAATATTTACACAGGAAAAATCAATATTAATTACTTCTTTCATTTGATTCGCAAAATCTATATAATCGCTGTCGAAAAAATCATGTTCAAATTCGATGAAAATTAAACGGTTATACTTTACTTGCTCTTCCTGTAAAAAATTCATTTCATCTTCTGTCATGCATACACTGTTTAATAATTTTAAGAGGCAATGTTCCTGCACATATTTACTTTTTTTACATGCAATGGCTTTCTTCTCACGCTCTTCGTCCAGTCGCTTAAGCACCTCACAATCATGGTCAGCAGAGCTTCCGGATTTACAGGTTTTAAAATATAATTAACGCATCCTATTCGAATAGCGGTTCTTGCATATTCAAATTCACTAAATCCACTGAAGATTATAACCCTGATATCGGAATATAGATGTACAGCTTTTTCAGCCAGTTCCAAGCCATCCATAAACGGCATTTTTACATCTGAAAAAAGAATGTCAAACTCTTTTTCCTGCAGCCTTTCATATGCTTTTTGTCCGTTTTCTGCTTCTTCGATTTCCAGAGAGTATTTCGAATTTTCCAAAATAAAAGAAATACAACGTCTTTCAATTGCTTCATCATCTACAATTAATATTTTGTACACTTGTTTTCCCCCTTTTCTTTTGCAATAAAAAAGAAAAATGCTGTAAATTCACAATGTCAATTAACTTAAAAGCAGAAGATATTTATTCCGAAATGGATTAGACATCTTCTGCTTTTTTTGATATGCTTATATTGTAAAAGAAGCCATGAACCTGCTCAAAAAAGGATGTGATTATACATGAAACATTCTCAGAAACGTACATTCATGGATATAGAAAAAATGAGTTCTGATGAATTTAAGGCATTTTGCCGATCCGGTAATAAAAATCATTTTACCAGAATTCGAAAAATGCCTCTTCAGGATCTTCTTTTCACAATGATAAACAGAAAGGGGCTGACGTTGGCCTTGGAACTGAGAAATTATATGAAACTTGCTCATCCTGGTGTGTCTATTTCAAAACCAGGATATCTGAAACAGCGTATGAAACTTAATCCAGATGCTTTTTTAGAATTATATAAATATCATAACCGTAACTTTTATGCAGATTCCACCTTTTCAACTTACAAAGATCATTTAATATTAGCCGCTGACGGCTCAGATATTAATATTCCTACCACTGCTGAAACACTGAAACTATATGGTTCTGCAAGCCGGAAAAACACAAAGCCCCAAGCTCAAATAGGATTAGGCTGTATTTATGATGTAATGAATCGTATGATACTGGAAAGTGACTGTAATAAGGTGAAATTTAATGAAATGCGCCTGGCCGAAAAACAGATGGAGCGAATACCGGAAACAATAGGCAGCATTCCCTATGTTATTATCATGGACAGAGGCTATCCTTCTACGCCAGCGTTTATACATATGATGGATAAGGATATTAAATTTATCGTACGTTTAAAAAGCAGTGATTACAAAAAAGAGCAAAACAGTTTAATAGAAAAGGATCAGCTAGTTAAAATAAAACTTGATAAGTCAAGAATCAGACATTACGAGGGAACGCCAGATGGAGAACGTATGAAAGAATTAGGTGAAATTTCATTGCGTATGGTAAAAATCCTATTAGAAAACGGAAGTTTAGAAGTTTTGGCTACAAATCTTTCACAAACTGAATTTCATACAGAAGAAATAAAAGAATTATATCATATGAGGTGGGGGATAGAGACTGCGTATGAAACGCTAAAGAGTCGGTTACAGTTAGAGAATTTTACAGGAACAAAACCTATTCTGTTATTACAAGATATATACAGCACTATATATCTGAGCAATTTAGTTGAAGATATCATATTAGATGCAGAGCGTGAACTGGATCAGAAAGAAGCGAACAGAAAACATAAAATGATGATCAATCAGACTGTTAGTATTGGAATCTTAAAAAATGATCTGATTTATATACTTCTTGAAACGGATGGTCAAAAGAAAAATATGTTATTTCAGCAAATATATGAAGATATCAGTAAAAATCTTGTTCCCATTCGTCCTGATCGGCATTATACCAGAACGAAAGGGCAATTAGCAGGAAAATATTCGAATACCCATAAAAGAGCGTACTGAGCTAAAAAATACGAGTACAAAGAGAAGGGGATAAGTATGCCCATATAAAAAACAAAAAGCAGGAATCATAGTTTTATAAATGCTTACGATTTCTGCTTTTTGATAAAGTTAATGACATTGTGAATTTCGGGGATTTTTTCAGAAACAGGAGAGTCAACGTCTGAAACAGAGCCAGATATTACAGAAAAATCAGACGAATTACCGAAACCGATTTCAGATTCCGGACAAACAGAAGACGAGATAAAATAACAGAATTTAAAGGGAAGATTTTTCTACGGGAAGTGGGAAAATCTTCCCTTTTTTCAGGGCAGAAAAGAGCCTTATCTGCACCAAAAAAACTCAGATTCCCACTTGTAATTTAACAGTAAATGGGTTAGAATAATTTCATAAGTGGTAGAAAGTGGTGAATAGTGGTGGTGAATGGAGGGAATGTGGCAGACCTGACAGCTCCACCTGAAATGCACGAAGGGAGAATCGTGTATTTTGAGAGCAGGTGAGTTTTATGTTCATGGGAGAATACAATCATATAATAGACGCGAAGGGGCGCCTGATTATTCCCGCCAGGTTCAGAGAACTCCTGGGAGAAGAGTTCATCCTGACAAAAGGTTTGGATGGTTGTCTTTCAATTTACCCTATGGATGCATGGGAAGCATTTGAAACAAAACTCAGAGCCTTACCACTTACAAATAAAAAATGCGCGAACCTTCACACGTTTTCTTTGTAGCAGGTGCCACAAAACTGTGAACTGGACAGGCAGGGGGAGAATTCTTGTACCTCAGACACTGAGGGAGTTTGCCGGTCTGGAGAAAGAAGTGGTACTCACAGGAAACCTGGACCGGATCGAGATCTGGAGCAAAGAAAAGTGGAGCGAGAACTGCAATTATGATGATATGGATAGTATTGCAGAAAGTATGCAGGATATGGGTATCATCATTTGAGCATTCGCCGGAAAGAAATCCAACAGGAGACGGATATGGAATTTAAACACAAATCTGTATTACTGGAAGAAACCATCGATGGTTTAAGGGTAAAACCTGATGGTACTTATGTGGATGGAACTCTGGGAGGAGCAGGGCACGCACAGGAAGTGTGCCGCAGACTTTCTGCCAAGGGGAGATTTATTGGCATAGATCAGGACCAAGATGCAATAGTTGCTGCGAGTGAACGGTTGTCCGCCTATGGTGACAGAGTTCAGATTATTCGCAGCAATTATTGTTACATGGCGAATGAGCTGAAGAACCTGGGAATTCAGAAAGTTGATGGAATTGTTCTGGACCTGGGAGTTTCGTCTTATCAGTTAGACAATGAAGAGCGTGGATTTACCTATCGTGTGGATGCACCGCTGGATATGAGAATGGACCAGAGACAGAGCCGCACAGCTGCGGATATTGTGAATGGTTATGATGAAAGAGAACTGTACCGTATCATTCGTGATTACGGTGAAGATAAATTTGCAAAAAACATTGCAAAACATATTGTGGCTGCGAGAGCCAAAGCACCGATTCAGACAACCGGAGAACTGACTGAGATCATACGACAGTCAATTCCGATGAAAATCCAGGCAACTGGAGGACATCCTGCAAAGAGAACTTTCAGGCAATCCGAATTGAACTGAACCGGGAACTTGATGTTCTGAGAGAATCACTGGATGGGATGATCGATCTTCTGGATGATGGCGGAAGAATTTGTATTATTACCTTTCATTCTCTTGAGGACAGGAT
>ENA-OQCN01001281-OQCN01001281.1-human-gut-metagenome-genome-assembly--contig:-NODE-1281-length-12690-cov-1.870572_pt1 | contig 12690 bp, 20 predicted proteins | sample MGYA00242497_ERZ504576 | MGnify/ENA primary metagenome ERZ504576 (study PRJEB26092, sample SAMD00036296) | human gut metagenome | host: Homo sapiens | study: EMG produced TPA metagenomics assembly of...
GGCTCTGCTGGCACAGGGGATCGCGCTGTGCATCCGGCCGCTGCTGCAAAGCTATCTGGCCATCAGCATGGCCTGCTGCATTCACACGCAGACGGGTCTCCCGGAAGCCTGCAGGATGAGCGGGCAGCTGCTGCGAAAAAGCATTCGGCGGGCGGAAAACTGTTTGCGCTTCTGCTTGGCGTACAGCGAGTGATCACACTGCAATTGGACCACACGACATCCCGTCTGGGCCAGATGCTGACGGGCAGTGTCCCGGTGATCGGGCAGGCATTGAGCGTGCAGTCGATACCGTATTGGCTGGGCTGCAGCTGCTCAAAAGCTCTCTTGGAATCGCGGCACTGGTGATCCTTGGCGCGGAATTTGTTCCGCTGTATCTGGGACTGTTGTTCCACCTGGCAGTTCTGTCCGGGTGCAGGCTTCTGTGCAGCTTTGCCGGTATCGACCGGTGCCGGGCGCTGTTTGACTGTCTGACGGAGGCGGTCCGGTGCATGGCGGCGGTCACGGCACTGTTCTTTTCGCTGACAATGGTCGGTGTCGCGTTGATGACAATGATGAACGGAGGGTGAAATGCGGGTCGTAACGGCATTCTGCCTTGCATGTGTCTGCACGGAGCTGCTAGTGCAGCTGGTGGAAGCGGGCTGGGCGCGCCGATGCATAAAAGTGGTTGCGGGGCTATATATTCTAACAGTTCTGCTCCGTGCAATTTCTGCACTGCCTGCACGGACCGCACAGTGGCTTCAGCCGGTGCAGGCATCTGCCTCCATCGAGGGCGTGGAAACCGCGATCCTCACGGAGGCGGCGAAGCGCTTGAATGAGATGTTGGCAGCGGAATGCGAGGCACAGACAGGCATCCCGGTCCGGGTGGAAACGGAATTGGAACAGACGCCGGACGGCATCCGCGCAGCTCGCGCGATCCTGTGGATGCCGCCGGACAGCCCGGCACAGGTGCAGACACAGCTTGTGCAGTTTCTGCAAAAAGAACTTAGCACCGACGCTGTCACCGCAGCGGAAGAGGCGGAACCATGAAAAAAGCAACGATCACAACGGTTCTTCAGGGATGCAAAGGCCCGCAGGGGCGCACAAGACTTGCGGTGCTCATTGGCGGGGTGGCCATGCTGCTGTTGCTGCTGTCGGAGTTGATGCCGACCGGGACGAAGTCTGCTGCCGCCAGCACAGCCCCACAGGAAATCGCTGCGTATCAGACCCAGCTGGAAAACCGGCTTGAAACACTGATCGCTCAGATGGACGGAGCGGGAAAGACGACGGTGATGCTCACACTGGAAACGGGGGAGGAAACGATCTATGCACTGGATACGCAGTCCGGGCAGATGCAGGAACAGCAGACGCATGTTCTGCTGGAAGATGGCTCCGCCTGGCAGAGACGATCTATCAGCCGCAGATCCGCGGCGTGGCCGTGCTGTGCGACGGCGGGGGAGATGTCCGCGTGGCAGCACGCATCACGGAGATGGTGGGAGCGCTGCTGGATCTGCCATCCAACCGGATCTGTGTGGAACAGCGCAAGCATGATCTGACCCAGAACAAGGAGGATTCAAGATGAGAGCACTTTCCAGAAATACCCGGCGGGTGACCGCGCTTACGCTGGCCGCTGCCCTTGTCATTGCCGTTTATCTGAACTGGCAGTATGCCCGCACCGATACCGGCATTGCAGCGGACGAGGAAGTCCAGGTCGTTCGGCCGAGCCTGTGCAGTCGGACACGGTCCTGGACGGCCTGCCCACGGAAGCCGAAACAGTGTCGGCCGCGAACAAAAACTACGGGGAAGCACAGCTGGTCAGCGTGGCAAGCGACAGCGGCGCAAAGTTCTTTGAAGAGGCACGCCTGAAACGGGAAAAGGCGCACGATGAAGCCATGGACACCCTGCAAAAAACCATGAAGTCCTCTTCGCTCTCTGCGGAGGAAAAGAAGGACTGCACCGCCCAGCTGACAGCCGGGTTGGAAGATCTGCACGCCGAAAATGAGATCGAGACCCTCATCAAAGCCAAGGCTTTGCGGACTGCCTGTGCTTTCTGCAGTCCGGCCGCGCCGATCTGACCGTCATGACATCCGGTGACCCGCTGACGGCGGCGCAGGTGGCGCAGATCCGGGACGTCGTGCTCAGCAAGAGCAGTGTGACGGCCCAGAACATCACGGTGGTGGAAGTAAAATAAAAAGTGTTTCCCTCCGACCGGAAGGAATCGGGCTGGAAAAAGAACCCGTTGTGTGGTCCGACAGAGTTTTCCAAACAAGTATTGAAATCAACCCCGCATTGATGGTATAATAACACCATCAGAAAACAGGAACGGCGTGCTGCCCGGCCATTCGGCGGCGGCAGCTGCAAAGCCGTTTTGAACCGAAAAAAGCGGCAGTTCTGCCGCTTTTCAATGGAGGACAGCACAATGGATTTACAGAATATGGATCTTCAGGGCGGCAGCCTTCAGATTTCGACCGAAGTCATTGCAAAGATTCGCACGGTGCGCTGCGCTGGAAGTGGAAGGCGTGGCAGAAGTTTCCTGCGGGACCCAGAACAAAAAGCTGAAGGATCTGCTGGAAGCCAGCATCCAGCCGCCGGTGGCCGTGGAAATGCGCGACGGCACGGCAGAGCTTACGCTGCATCTGATCATGGCGTCCGGCGCACGCATCCCTGCAGTGGCGGAAAAGGTGCAGGAAAATGTCAAGTCGGCCGTGCAGAACATGACCAGTGTCACGGTGAGCCGTGTGAATCTGGTGATCGCGGGTCTTGCTGCGGAGCAGTAAGAGCACTTGCAGCCGTACAAAAGAATGGATAGAACGTGTTCTCTCTGCCGGGGTTTCCCGGCGGGGAGAGCTCCTGTTATGAAAGGAATATTATGGAAAACATTTTGCCCCGTAGAGAAGCTCGCGAGAATGCATTTTTGCTGGCATTTTCGCAGACCTTTGGCGACGTCCCGCTGGCAGAGGCTCTGACCAACCATGCAGAAAACGACGAAGAGCACCCGGTGGATGGCTTCAGCAAGCTGCTGCTGAATGCTTATTACGACCATTCCGCAGAGGTGGATGACGAGATCCGCGCTCATCTGCGCAACTGGACCATGGAGCGTCTGCCGCGCGTCAGCCTGACCGTGCTGCGTCTGGCCATTGCAGAGATGCTGTTCGGCGGCGAGAACAAGCCCGGCGTTGCCATCAACGAGGCAGTGGAGCTGACCAAAAGTATGGTGCCGATGAGGACTATCAGTTTGTGAACGGCCTGCTCGGCGCAGTGGCACGGGATCACGGCCTGAATGAAGAAGCCGCTGTGGAGCCGGCTGAACAGTGAGCCGTTATACGCTCGGGGTCGATACAAGCAACTATGCAACCTCTCTGGCAGTTTTTGATACAGCCGGAGAGGTTGTTTGTGCAAAAAAGCGGTTTCTTCCGGTCAAACCCGGGCAGCTGGGCCTGCGGCAGAGCGATGCACTGTTCCACCACACCACAGCACTGCCGGAAATGCTGCACGAGCTTGCGCAGGAGTTTGATCTGACCCGCATCGACGCTGTGGGTGTCTCCCAGAAGCCGCGCCCGGCAGAGGGTAGTTATATGCCGTGCTTTCTGGCCGGTGTGAACGCGGCGACGGCATTTGCAGCGGCGCGGAACATCCCGCTGATTTATACGACCCACCAGCAGGGCCATGCCGCTGCGGCGCTGTTTGCAGCCCGCGGCGCAGACTTTTTTACGCAGAAAGTCCTGCTGTTTCATATTTCCGGCGGCACGACGGATCTGCTGCTGTGTGATGAGGTACGCACGATCACCCAACTTGGCACGAGCACGGACCTTTACGCCGGACAGGCTGTGGACCGCGTGGGCGTCAAGCTCGGGTTTGCCTTCCCGGCGGGTGCAGAGGTGTCTCGCCTTGCTGCAGCGTGCCCGGAAGAGATCCGGCCGAAATCTAGCGTGAGGGGCATGCAGTGCAGCCTTTCCGGCCTGGAAACCAGTGCAATGCCCTGCTTGCCGCAGGCAAACGCCGGAATATGTGTGCAAGTACTGCCTGCTCTGTGTGGCGGATACAGTGGTAAAAATGACCAAAGCTGCACAGAAGGAATACCCCGGCCTGCCGGTGGTATGTGCTGGCGGAGTGATGAGCAGCGATATCATCCGTGCATGGGTGCAGAAACGTCTGCCGCAGGTCTACTTTGTGCCGGGACAGTATTCCAGCGATAATGCCATCGGTGTTTCGATCCTGGCAGCGCGGGAGGCCGGATTATGGCTGAAGTGATTACCGTTTCAGCACTCAACCGTTATGTAAAAACGCTGCTGGATGCCAACGATGCTTTGTTTGACCTTGCCCTGCGCGGCGAGATCGCAAATTTTGTACAGAATGCGCGCAGCGGGCACTGCTATTTTTCTCTGCGGGATGATGTCTGCAGCGTCAAAGCGGTAATGTTCCGCACTGATGCACGCCGCCTTGCTTTCCGCCCGGAAGAGGGAATGCGTGTAGTCGTGCGCTGCCGCGCTACCCTTTATGAGCGCGATGGCGCATTTCAGCTGTACGTGAACGATATGTTCCCGGATGGCATTGGCACCGCACAGCTTGCATTGGAGCAGCTCAAAGCAAAGCTGGAGCAGGAGGGCCTGTTTGCCCTGGAACATAAAAAGCCGCTGCCGGCATTCCCTAAATGCATTGGTGTTGTCACCAGCAAGACGGGAGCCGCATTGCAGGATATCCGCAATGTGCTCACACGGCGCTGGCCATCGGTACGGCTGCTGCTGTGTCCGGTGACAGTGCAGGGGTTTGAAGCCGCGCAGCAGGTGGCCGATGCCATCAAAAAGCTGGATCAGCGCAAAGAGGTGGACGAGATCATCGTTGCACGCGGAGGCGGCAGCCGGGAAGACCTGTGGGTCTTTAACGCAGAGATGATCGCCCGGGCTGCATACCGCTGCAAAAAACCACTGATCAGCGCAATCGGCCACGAGATCGACTATACCATTCTGGATTTTGTGGCAGACTGCCGTGCCCCAACACCTTCGGCTGCAGCAGAGCTGGCTGTACCGGATCGGGCAGAGCAGGAACGGATATTGCTGGATTTGCAGCAAAATATTCGCAAAAATATGCAAAAACGTTTTGATTTATGCTATAATGGTCTGGAACAATACAACTTTGTGTTGGAGCAGGGCCTTGCACGCCGAAACTGGCAAAAAAGTCAGGGTCAGCTGCAGCAGGTGCAGGATGCCATCCGTCAGCAGATGCAGAAACGCCTGCATTCTGCAGAATTGCAGCTGGGTCATGCGGCAGCACTTACTGGTTCGCTGGATCCATACAAGGTGCTGGCGCGCGGCTACACGATGGTCACAGCAGCCAACGGCACTATTTTAAATGCAGATGATCTGCAGCCGGAAAAAACAATCTATGTTCGCAGCGCTTCCCCGCCGTGCAAAGTGCAGGGTGGAAGCGGTGGAGGAGATCAATGAGAACACCCAAAAGTTTTGAGGAAGGCATGGAACGGCTGAATACGCTCCTTGCACAGATGCAGAGCAGGATACGACCCTTGCAGATTCGGTCAAACTGTATGCAGAGGCCGCTTCTCTGATGGAGTACTGCCATGCTGCACTGGAAAAAACATCGCTGCAGATCGACGAGATCGACGCAAAGCTTGCGGGCACAGTGCAGGAGGAAAGCTAATGGACTATCAGGAGCAGTATCAGAATTATCTGGCGCAGGCAATGGCCGCGCTGGAAAAGCCTGCGGCCGTTTTCTGCCGGAAGAATCCGAGGTGTGCCGTGCGGCACGCTACAGCCTGATGGGCGGCGGCAAACGGATCCGTGCAGTTCTTGTTCTCAGCGTCTGCGATATGCTGGGCGGCAGTATGCAGGCGGCACAGCAGTTTGCAGCTGCTGTAGAAATGCTGCACTGCTATTCGCTCATTCACGATGACCTGCCCTGCATGGACAATGATGATCTGCGCCGCGGCCGTCCTTCCTGCCACAAGGCGTTTAGCGAAGCAACTGCCATGCTGGCCGGTGATGTGCTGCTGACAGAAGCATTTGAGACAGTCGCCAATGCCCCGGCAGATGCGTCTGTCTGTGTACAGGCAGCGCGGGCACTGGGTGCAGGCGCTGGCAGCCGCGGCATGGTCTATGGGCAGGAACTGGATCTGAAATACGAAGCGTTGGCCGCAACAGAAGACCAGCTTCGGCTGATCCACCGCAATAAAACGGGTGCGCTGATCAATGCAGCCATTCAGATGGGTGCGGCTGCGGCCAAAGCGGAATGAAGCACAGTGCAGAGCGCTGGAACAGTATGCTTATGGTCTGGGCCTTGTTTTTCAGATCGTGGACGATGTGCTGGATGTTACCAGCACACCGGAACAGCTGGGAAAGCCCATTGGCAGCGACAGCGAAAATGGAAAGACTACCTTTGTGACCCTTTATGGTGCGGAAGGTGCCATGAAGCTTGCACATGACCTGAATCAGGAGACCTGCACGGAACTGCACCGGAATTTTGGCGAAAAAGCTGCGTTTCTGGAACAGCTTGCGCAGCAGCTTCTTGTGCGTAAAAACTAAAAATAATCCATACAGAATAAAGGAAAAAGATTATGCAGCTTATTCAAAACATCCTGTCTTTCAATCAGATCCTTACGGTTTCACTGCTCGGCTGGCTTGTGGCGCAGGTGCTTAAAACCATCATCAATTTTATCCTGCTGGGCAAGTTCCAGTTGGAACGCATGTGGGGTGATGGCGGTATGCCCAGTGCCCACAGCGCAACGGTCTGTGCCATGGTCATTGCAACCGGACGCTGTGTGGGCGTTGACTCTGCCATTTTTGCAGTGGCAAGCGTGGTGGCAATCATTACCATGCACGATGCATGGGCGTGCGGCATGAGACTGGCGAGCAGGCCAAGGTCCTGAACCAGATGATCGATCAGTGGATCGAAGTGAGCGAGAAGAATGCTCCTTTCCTGCAGAACATGCATCTGAAGGAGATGGTCGGCCATACGCCGCTGCAGGTCGTGGCAGGCGTACTGGTCGGCGCAGCCGTCGGCTTCCTGTATCCGCTGGCTTGAGACATTCTTTTTTCACGCAGGAACGCACTGCAGCAACAGAAAATCTTCATTTGAAGGACGTGTGATTTATGGGAGCATTGCTGCTGGACAGCATCAATCAGCCCAGAGATTTAAAGCAACTGAATGAACAGCAGGTGAAACAGCTGTGCGCGGAGATCCGCCAGTTTCTGCTGGAGAATATTTCCAAGACGGGCGGCCATCTTGCCTCAAACCTTGGCGTGGTAGAGCTTACCGTTGCGCTGCACCGTGTTCTGGATACACCACAGGACAAAATCGTGTTTGATGTCGGTCACCAGTGCTACACACACAAGATCCTTACGGGTCGGCGCGGACAGTTTGATAAGCTGCGCCAGCTCGACGGGATCTCCGGTTTCCCGAACCCGAACGAGAGTGAACACGATGCATTCATTGCCGGGCACGGAAACACGGCGCTTTCGCTTGCGATCGGCATGGCGTGGGCCAAAAAGCTGCATCATGAAGCAGGGCTTGTGGTCGCGGTGATCGGCGATGGTGCCTTTACCGGCGGCATGGTCTACGAGGGCATGAACAACATTGAACAGTTGGACAACCTTCTTGTGATCCTGAACGACAACAAGATGTCCATTTCTAAAAATGTCGGTGCACTTGCCCGCTATCTGACTCATTTGCGCACGACCACGGCCTATTTTGATGCCAAGGATAATGTGCGCAGCTTTTTGGATGGAGTACCGCTGGTGGGCGCTCCACTGAAAAAAAACATCACCGAGTGCAAGACGCTTTTGCGTCGGGCGATGTACCACTCTACCATGTTCGAGGATATGGGCTTCCAGTACATCGGGCCGGTGGATGGCCACAACGTGGAAGAGCTGGAACGCACACTGCGCACCATCCGCAACCGGCAAGGACCACATTTTCTGCACGTGATCACAAAAAAGGGCAAGGGCTATCAGCCGGCCGAGGTAAACCCCGGCAACTATCACGGCGTGTCGGCATTTGATCCGGATGGAATGCCCGACCCGGAGGTGGCACCAAAGGAATCGTTCTCGACGGTATTTGGCAATGCTCTTGTGACGGAAGGCGACCGGAACCCGAATATCTGCGCCATCACTGCAGCAATGAAGTATGGCACCGGCCTGCAGTTTTTTGCGCACAGCCACCCGGAGCGTTTTTTTGATGTCGGTATGGCAGAGCAGCACGCTGTGACCTTTGCTGCCGGGCTTGCAAGTCAGGGCATGCTGCCGGTGGTATGCATTTATTCCACCTTCCTGCAGCGTTCCTATGATCAGATCATCCACGACGTAAATCTGCTGCGGGAGAATGTAGTTTTTGCCATCGACCGCGCCGGTTTTGTCCCAGCGGATGGCGAACGCATCAGGCATTTACGATCCCGCTTTCCTGAGCCAGCTTGGAATGCCGCTGTATGCGCCTTCCAATTATCAGGAACTGAATTACTGGCTGCAGCAGCTGTTGAGTGACCGCTTCCATGGCCCACGGGCAATTCGTTATCCCCGCGGTGGCAGGATGCAGCTCTGGCGGAATTTGGCTGCACCGGCGAAGATTATGATTTCCTGCGCAAGGCGGATGATGCAACAATCGTTCTGGTGAGTTACGCCGACGAACTGGCCGACCTTTTGCAGGCAGAACGTGAATTACAGCAGAAAAGCATTGCGTGTGATGTGATAAAGGCTGTAAAGCTGTATCCCTTTACAGACAAAATGATCGCTGATCTGTCAAAATATAAAATAATCCTGTTTGCGGAAGAATGCATTGCAAACGGAAGCATTGGTGAACATCTGGAATATGCTTTGCAGCAAAACGGATGGAATGGGCGCTTTATCCATTGCGCGGTGCGGAACGCGTGTCTTCCGCATGCCAGTGTGGCACAGATCAAACAGGCAACCGGTCTGGATGCAGCGCATCTTGTACAGGCCGTGCAGATGGCCGTGACGAAAGGAGAAAATTTACTGTGAAGATTCGATTGGACCAATATCTTGTTCAGCATGGTCTGACACAGAGCCGTGAGCGCGCAAAGGCGCTGATCATGTCCGGCATCGTTTTTGTCAATGAGCAAAAGGTGGACAAGGCCGGAGAGATGATCAAGGAAGATGCCAAGGTGGAAGTGCGCGGGCACGACATTGGCTATGTCAGCCGCGGCGGCCTGAAGCTGGAAAAAGCTATGAAGTGTTTCCCGCTTACACCCAATGGCAAGGTCTGCATGGACATTGGAGCATCTACCGGCGGCTTTACGGATTGTATGCTGCAGAACGGTGCCGTCAAGGTTTATGCGGTGGATGTCGGCTATGGTCAGCTTGCATGGAGTCTGCGCACAGACGAGCGCGTAGTGAACATGGAGCGCACGAACATCCGCAATGTCAAACCGGAGGATCTTGCCGAACAGATCGAGTTTTTCAGTGTGGATGTCTCGTTTATCTCGCTGCACCATATTTTCCCGGTGCACAGGCAATCACAACGCCGGATGCCATGGGCGTTTGTCTGGTCAAGCCGCAGTTTGAAGCTGGACGCGAAAAGGTTGGCAAGAACGGTGTGGTGCGCGACCCTGCTACCCACCGTGAAGTGCTGCACAATGCCATGGGCTATGCTGCTGCAAACGGTTTTGCTGTACGCGGATTGGATTTCAGCCCGGTAAAGGACCTGAGGGCAACATTGAATACCTGATGTTCGTGCAGAAGAGCGGTGAACCTTCCGTGCTGGACGACAGCGTTGCAGAGCAGGTGGTGGCAGCAAGCCACAGCACGCTGGACCGCTGAGCGGCTCTGCCATCAGACCAGAAAAAGGAGCTTCCCGCATGACGATCTATATTTCGCCGAATCCCGGCAAGACCTCTGCCAACGAGATCGCACTGCGCGCGGCGCAGATTCTAATGAACCATGGTGCAGCTGTTCTGATGTGTGAACAGCCACGCACAAGCTGCAGCACGGCCGGAGTGGTTTATCTGCCGCTGGAGGAATGCCTTGAGCAGGCAGATGTGATCCTGACCATTGGCGGCGACGGCACCATTCTGCATGAGGCAAATCTTTCGCTTCGGTACGCAAAGCCGATCTTGGGCATCAATCTGGGACGCTGTGGTTTTCTGGCTACCTGCGAAGTCAGCGAGATGGAAGCCAAGCTCTCCGCTGTTGCACGGGGAGAGTTCAGCGTAGACAACCGGATGCTGCTGTATGTCCGCGTTCTTGGCCACGATGGCTGGGAGGGCCACGCCCTGAATGACGTGGTGGTCACAAAGGGCCGCCTGCAGCAGGCGATCGATTTCAGCATTTACTGCGATGATATTTTAGTAGAGACTACCGTGGGGACGGTGTGATCGTTGCAACGCCCACCGGCTCCACAGCGTATTCGCTGGCGGCGGGCGGCCGATCCTGGATTCCCAGACGAAGGGCGTTGTTGTAACGCCTATCTGCCCGCACAGTCTGGCCAGCCCGGCCATGGTGTTTGCGCAGGAGCGCAAGCTGAATATCTGTGTGGGACAGGTGGCCGATGATGAAGTGTTTATCAGCTGCGATGGCAGAGCTGGCTGTCCGCTCAAGGCCGGCGCAACGGCTGAAGTAAGGCTCTCCGATCAGGTGGTAAAGCTGATCACCTTCGGAAAAGCAGATCAGTTCCAGGCCATTGACCAGAAGCTTCGCAGCAGACGATAAAGGGGAGGCGAGTTTACGATGGCGCGCAGCCGTAAGGAAGATGTAAAAAGCAAGGGAGAACGTCAGCAGGTGATTCTCCGGCTTGTGCAGGAACACCCGATCAGCCGGCAGGAAGTTCTGCTGGATCACCTTTCCAAAGAGGGATTCGAGGTAACACAAGCCACCGTTTCCCGCGATATCCGGGAGCTGTGTTTGGTAAAAGCTGCCACGGCAGAGGGGTATCGCTATGTCTCCAGCCGGAACGAAAGCTTCAACCCCAAAACGCAGGGAAGGTTTGAAACGATCTTTCATGAATCCGTGCTGGGGGTAGATTACGCCGGACATGTTGTGCTGGTAAAGTGCTATTCTGGCATGGCCAACGCCGCATGCGAGGTTTTTGACGCATTGCAGTGGAAAAATGTGGTCGGCACGCTTTCGGGCGACGACACGTTCCTGATCGTTGCACGGTCGGAGCGTGATGCAAAAACGATCTGCTCGGAACTGACGAGACACATTGGATAAAAATAACGCGGGAGAAAAGATATGCTGAGCAGCCTGCAAATTGAAAATGTTGCTGTGATCCAGAAGGCTGAAGTACATTTCAAGCCGGGCCTGAATGTTCTTACCGGTGAGACTGGTGCCGGCAAGTCGATCCTGATCGATTCCATCAATGCGATCCTGGGAAACCGCACTTCAAAGGATCTTGTGCGCACAGGGCCTCCAAGGCGGTGATCCGTGCAGCCTTTGAGGAGGTGCCCGGTACGGTACTGGACAGCCTTGAGAAGGCGGGCTACGAGCGCTCGGATGCACTGATGCTCAGCCGCGAGATCACAGCCGAGGGCAAAAGCACCTGCCGCATCAACGGAATGCCTGCAACGGCTGCGGTTCTGCGGGAGCTGTGCGGAGGACTTATCAATATCAACGGTCAGCACGACTCTGTGGGCCTTCTGAACCCGGCAAGACATCTGGGCATTCTGGATGATTATGCGCAGAACAGCGTGGAGTTTCAGGACTATTATGTCCTGTACCGGGAGCTTGTGCGCATCAAGCGGGAGCTGGATGCCATGATCACCGACGAAGCCGAAAAGCAGCGCAGGATTGATCTGTTGAGCTATCAGGTGCAGGAGATCGAGGATGCCGGACTGACCGCCGGAGAGGAACAGACGCTGGAAAGCCGCCGCAAGATCCTTGCCAATGCATCTGCCATCCGGGATAAGATCGCACAGAGCTATGCATTGCTTTCGGGCGATGACGAGGCCTCCGGCGCAGTCGATCTGCTGGGTGAGGCATCCAATGCAGTGGATGCTGCCGCGCAGCTGGATGATGCACTTGCCGGTGCATCCAGTCAGCTGCTGGATCTGTATTACAATGCAAAGGATGTTGCCGCAGATTTGATCGGTCGGCTGGATTCCTATGATACCAACGATGCGGAGCTGGACGAGATTGAGCAGCGTCTGGATCTGATCTACAAGCTCAAGCGCAAATATGGTGATACGGTAGAAGACGTGATCGCTTTTGGACAGAATGCAAGGGAAGAACTGGAGCGCATCCAGTCCTCACAGGAGCGGCATGACCACCTGCAGGCAGAAAAGCTCCGCCTCTATGCGCTGGCCCGTGAAAAGGCAGAAGCACTGACCCAGACGCGCCTGCGCGCTTTTGAAGAGCTGAACAAGCGTATTTCCGGCACGCTGGATTTTCTGAACATGCCGGGCGTGCGCATGACACTGCGCCATACCCGCGGCCCGCTGGCAAGCCATGGGCAGGACAGCATCGAGTTCTACATTTCCACAAACCCCGGTGAGGCGCCCAAACCCCTTGCAAAAATTGCTTCCGGCGGCGAGCTGAGCCGCATCACGCTGGCCATCAAAAATGCAATGGCCGATAAGGATGCCGTGCCTACCGTGATCTATGATGAGATCGACAGCGGTGTTTCTGGCAAAGCCGCCGGGCGTATTGGTGAGGTACTGCGCCAGAGCGCACAGGGCCACCAGATCTTGTGCATCACCCATACAGCCCCAGATCGCTGCACTGGCGGACTGCCATCTGCTGATTCAGAAAAATGTAG
>ENA-OQCN01001283-OQCN01001283.1-human-gut-metagenome-genome-assembly--contig:-NODE-1283-length-12676-cov-2.781497_pt1 | contig 12676 bp, 11 predicted proteins | sample MGYA00242497_ERZ504576 | MGnify/ENA primary metagenome ERZ504576 (study PRJEB26092, sample SAMD00036296) | human gut metagenome | host: Homo sapiens | study: EMG produced TPA metagenomics assembly of...
CGAAAGCAGGGTATTTTTTTGTAAAGTTCACGCGTCATGCTAGATCTGGACAAATTTCATGCTTGCATGAATTTGACAGATCAGCAGGACGAAGTGGACGCCCTTTAATGAACAAAACAAAGCTGCGAGCAAACTTAGTTTGCGATTAGCAGCGACGCACGGAACGTGCGTTTTTGTGAATGGGTGTCCCGTGAACAGTGGTGAAACCATTGCGTGTTTTGCGAATGGGCGCGGTAACCTGTCCCCGATGCTCTTTCGTAACATAGCACCGAATGAGCTTTTGTGACTATTGTTCACTTTACATTCATCTCTATTTGTGCTAAAGTAATCAATGATTTTTATTGATTGCCTGTGAAGACTCAGGCGGAAGGAGAAAGAAAGGAATGAGTTTTAAGGAAAAGGCCGTTTCATGGCGGCAGGAGGTACATATCGGCAAGACAAAACCACGTCTGATCAAGGCGGCAATATTGTTGCTTTGTTTTGGCATTCTGATTGGCATGGCTTGGTATTACAGTGAATTTTCTGCAAAAGATTGTGCGATTCTTGCAGGTATTTGTGTGCTCACTCTCGCCATATATATGATTGATATGCCAGTGCATCCAGTGATCCGCATTCTATTTGCACTTGTCATCCCGTTAGGCTGTTTTTACACGTTTGAGACACTGACTCATCAGATGAGTACCATGATTGAGCTGGCAAAGCGGCTTAATATTGCATTTTACTATTGGTTATTTTTATTTGTGTTCTTTATAGCTGGGCGAACTAGCATTTCAATGGCCATCTGTGTGTCAGCAATTGCCATTATTGGTGTTGGCAACTATTTTGTTGTGATGTTTCGTTCAAACCCGATTGTTCCATGGGATATATATTCCTTTGAAACAGCAATGGGTGTGGCAGACAACTACGTCTTTTCAGTAGATTGGGCGCTTGCAGAGCACATCGCAATGTTTATTTTAATGTTAATTGTCGGTGTGAGAACCAATATTCGTCTGAATAAAAATTCTGCGTCCGATTCTTACTGTGGCTATGTGTATTCCGGCTTATTTTTATATTTCATATTTATGGCAGGATAATTTAGAGAGAAATACAGGATTAAATGATACTTTGTTTAATGCAAAGTATATGCACAGTAAGGATGGCTTTTTTGTGTCATTCATTTTGGACATCCATTTTCTTCAGATTGAAGAGCCAAAAAATTACTCAGATGAGTATGCATTATCTCTACTAAATAAACAGAAAGTGGAAAAAGTGGAGACACCAGAAGAACTGCCAGATATCATTGCCATCATGGATGAGACATTTTCAGATCCGGCAGTGCTTGGTGAGTTTGAGACAAACAAAGATTATATGCCGTTTGTCCATAGCATCTTAAGAGGTGAAGTAGCCAATACAATCAGTGGTTATGCTGATGTTTCTGTTCTTGGAGGAAATACAGCAAACTCTGAGTTTGAATTTTTAACTGGAAATTCCATGGCATTTTTCCCAAATGGATCAGTTCCATATTTACAGTATATACGTGATGGTATCAGCACAATTGTTCCTCAGTTAGAGGAGTATGGTTATACGACATATGGTACACATCCATACCGCGCAAAGGGATGGAATCGTGAGTTCATCTATGATCTTATGGGCTTTGACTATCGTTATTTCCAGGGAAGCTTTCCATTTGAGGACAAGCTTCGCAACTATGTTTCTGATGAAGCTGATTTTAAGAGTATTTTAGAGTGGCGCAACAACACAGAAGGACCATTCTTTATGTTTAATGTTACTATGCAGAATCACAGCAACTATGGCGGTGATTTTGATAACTTTGATCCGCAGATTGTTGCTAAGTTTAAGAATACATATTCAAATAAATATCTGAACAAATATTTGTCTTTGATGTACGAAACAGATCAGGATGTTGCATCACTTTTAAGTGAATTATCTCAGTCAGATAGAAAGACTATTGTTGTGTTCTGGGGCGATCATCAGCCAAATGATTATGTGGTTCGTCCAATTTACAAAGAGTATGGCCTTGATTTTGACAATCAGACATACGAACAACAGCAGCAGCGTCAGAAGACGCCATTTTTCATCTGGGCAAATTATGATATTCAAGAGCAGACAAATGTAGAGATCAGCTTGAATTACCTGAATATTCTGCTGTTTGAGACTGCTGGATTACAGCTTGATGAATACCAGACATTCCGTAAAAATCTGTGGCAGGGTCAAATTCCAATGATGAATGCAGTCGGCTATCGAAATGATGACGGCGATCTGGTGGAGTACGACGATGCACCTGAGGAAATTCAGAATCTTTTGAATGAGTATCAGAATATTCAGTATTACCGCATGGAGCGTGAATATTCGAAGAAAAAGTGACGTTCTGTGTGTGGTGGCGGTATTTTTCACGTGTTGCCATTCCACCGCGTATATGACGCTCAGATTTATTGATATCGAGAATAATCCGTGTCTGGAAAGCCAGGCGCGGATTTATTTGTATCAAACGCTGTGTGACATCCTTGTGAACTGTTGATTTGCTGACACCAAACTGTCTGGCTGTCTGGCGAACCGTGCGCCGTTGTCAACAATGTACTGTGCAATGTGAATGGCGCGTTCCTCTATGTAATCTCTCATAAAACCCTCAAAAAAATATTTGTTTTTACAATGTATGCATAGGCAAATGAGAATAGAAATGCTATAATGGAAAAATGGGAGATCATTCTAAATAATAGAAAGAGAGGGAATACAATGGAAAAAGAAAAAACAGTTCTCGAGGTATGTACAGACAGCATAGAGTCTGCAATTGCAGCCAAAAGGGAGGCGCAGATCGTATTGAGCTGTGCAGCAATCTGATCATAGGAGGAACGACACCAGATACGAAGATGTATCGTATCATTCAAAATGAGGCTGGGATTCCGGCGCGCATTTTAATTCGTCCAAAGATTTGGCGATTTTTGCTACAGCAAATATGAAAAGAAACTGATTCTGGAACAAATTCAGGCGTTTCGCGAGGAAGGCGCACAGGGCGTTGTTATCGGTGCACTGCTGCCTGACGGAAGTTTTGATCTGGAGTTTATGGAAGAATGTATGAAGGCGGCTGGAAATTGTAAGGTGACATGTCATCGTGCATTTGATATGTGCAGAGATCCATTTGAGGCACTAGAGGCACTGATTAACCTTGGTGTGGACACATTGTTAACGTCTGGACAGGAGCCATCAGCGTTGGCAGGAGCAAATTGTCTTGAAGCACTTGCAGCAAAAGCAGAAGGAAGAATCCATATTTTGGCAGGAGCAGGTGTGTCAGATGCTGTAATAAAGCCATTATATGAAAAAGGAATCAGACATTTCCATCTTTCGGCAAAGATAGAGCTTGAGAGTGCAATGAAGTATCGAAATACAAGAGTAAGCATGGGTCTTCCGGGAATGAGTGAGTATATGATCTGGCAAACAGATGATAAGAAGGTAAGAAGTGCACGTATGGTGCTTGATGCATGCAGCGGCAAAGAGGCATAAGAAGCTTATATGTGTGTCTATTTGAAAGACAGCATTAGAAAAGGCCCAGCAAATCATTGAAATGCCGGACTGTATAGGGAGAATCACAAGTATCTTGTCTTTTGAGGGGGGCCCGGTGCCTTACAGCACCGGGTATGAGTATGAAAAAGCTTTCAAGTGATGGGGAATCGACTTGAAGTACTTTTTAAGTACAGTTATAATGTATCTCAAAAATGTGACAGAAGTTTGTACGAAATCTGAATAAAGAAGAAAAAAAATTAAGGAATTATGAAACAAAAGAAGAACCAAACAAGCCTTAATAAATTCGTAAGAAGTATTTTTTGGGAAAATCGAAAAAAAAATACTTTCCCTTTTTCAAGATATTGTATATAATGATACTTGTGTAGGCATTTATCCGGGGGATACTTGTCTTGGGAAAGGAGTTTTAACCATGGCATTTGGCGTGTCAACTGATATAGGAATTGATTTGGGAACTGCCAGTATTCTGGTATATATAAAGGGGAAGGGCGTCGTCTTAAAGGAGCCTCCGTTGTAGCATATGACCGCAATACCAACGAGATAAAAGCGATTGGTGAAGAGGCACGTATGATGATTGGACGCACCCCTGGAAATATCGTTGCAATCCGTCCGCTTAAGCAGGGCGTAATTGCTGACTATACGATTACGGAAAAGATGATCCGATACTTTATTCAAAAGGCAATCGGAAAGAGAACATTTAGAAAACCGCGCATTTGTGTCTGCGTACCGAGCCAGATTACGGAAGTAGAGAGGAAAGCTGTAGAGGATGCAACCTTTAATGCAGGTGCAAGAGAGGTTTATCTTGTTGAGGAGCCACTTGCAGCAGCAATAGGTGCAGGCATCGATATCACAAAGCCTTGTGGAAACATGATTGTTGATATTGGAGGCGGAACTACAGATGTGGCTGTAATTTCACTCGCAGGAACTGTTGTCAGTGAATCTATAAAGGTAGCTGGTGATGATTTCAATGAGGCAATTGTACGCTACATGAGAAAGAAGCATAATCTTTTAATTGGCGAGCGCACAGGTGAGGAAATCAAGATTAAGATTGGTACCTGTTATCCGCGCCAGGAAGAGCTTGCAATTGATGTAAGAGGCCGCAATCTTGTAACTGGTCTTCCAAAGACAGTTACGATTACATCAGAGGAGACTCTTGAGGCACTTTCTGAGTCAGCAAATCAGATCGTAGAGGCTGTACATATGGTACTTGAAAAGACACCTCCGGAGTTAGCAGCTGATATTTCCGATCGTGGTATTGTACTTACGGGCGGCGGCGCGTTGCTGACAGGACTTGAGCAGCTTCTTGAGGAACGTCTTGGAATCACGACGATGACAGCTGAAGAACCAACTACTTGCGTGGCAGTTGGAACTGGAAAATATATGGAAGTTATGAACTCGATAAGAGATTAATAAGTTAGTAGGTAATATAGTGAGACAGACCGGCAAAAGAGGGCGAAAAGCAACATCTTTGCCGGTTCGTTTTGTTCATGCAGGAAAACTATGTAAGGGTGAGAAAATGGTAGAGTTACAGGGATATATAGACCGGATTGTCTTTCGCAATGAAGAAAACGGTTACTCGGTACTTTGTATGAAGGAGGGAAACAAGGAGGAGTTTCTTGTTGGCGTTTTTCCTGATGTGTCCGAGGGAGAATATTTAACTGCGCGCGGGGAGATGAATGTCCATCCGATTTATGGAAAACAGCTTCGTGTTCAGGAGTATGAATTTACCGCGCCGAGTGACGCAGCTTCGACATTAAAATATTTAAGTTCCGGTGCAATAAAGGGAATTGGAGAGGCGTTAGCGACAAGAATTGTTAAAAAGTTTGGTGATGATACATTTCGCATTATGGAAGAGGAACCGGAGCGTTTGGCAGAGGTGAAGGGGATCAGCATGAGAAAGGCACTAGAAATTTCAGGTGCCGTTGCAGGAAAGAGGGATCTTCGTCAAGCGATGTTGTTTTTGCAGCAATATGGCATCACTCAGAACCTTGGCATGAAAATATACAATTTTTATCAAGGTCGTTTGTATCAGGTGATTCGTGAAAATCCTTATAAGCTTGCAGATGACATTGACGGTGTAGGATTTCGTATTGCAGATGAGATAGCATCGAAAGCTGGAATTTTGCCAGATTCTGATTTTCGTATCAGGAGTGGAATCTTGTATGTGCTTGAACAGGCAACAGGACAGGGACACACATGTCTTCCGATGGATCAGCTGATGCAGGAGGCTAGACGGCTGCTTGGTGTGGAGATTGATTCTATGAATGACCGCATCATGGATCTGATCATGGATAAGAAAATTGTTGTTAAGACAAAAGAAGACATTCAGATGGTGTATTCCTCTGTAAGCTACTATACAGAGCTGACGATTGCACAGATGCTTAAGGATTTGAATATAAAAGATACAATTACATCTGATGAGATTGCGGCAAAGATCAAGGCAATTGAAACAGAGCAGGATATTGCACTTGATGAGCGTCAGCGCCTTGCCGTATCGGAAGCAGTCAATAATGGTCTGACAATCATTACCGGAGGACCAGGAACAGGAAAGACAACAACGATACGAACAATAATTCGCTATTTTGAGAAGGAAGGTCTTGATATTTTATTGGCTGCACCGACTGGACGCGCGGCAAAGCGCATGAAGGAGGCAACAGGATGTGAAGCAAAAACTGTGCATCGTCTTCTGGAGCTTTCTGGAATGGTGGGCGAGGGTGCAACATCATTTGGACGAAATGAAGATAATCCACTTGAGACAGATGTTGTGATTATTGATGAGGTATCAATGGTTGATATCTTTTTAATGAAATCACTTCTTCGTGCACTAGTTCCTGGAATGCGTCTGATTCTTGTAGGTGATGTGAATCAGCTTCCAAGCGTAGGCCCTGGAAATGTACTGCGCGATATGATCTATTCAGATGCGTTTCCAGTTGTACGCCTTGAGAAAATTTTTAGACAGGCAGCAGAGAGTGATATCATCATGAATGCGCACCGAATTAATGCTGGAGAGATGGTGGAGCCAAGACCCGGAAGCCGCGATTTTCTTTTTATTAAGCGCGATAATCCAGGAAATATCATCGGCGCGACAATCACGCTTTTAAAGGATAAGCTTCCTAACTATGTAAACAGCAGCACACGTGACATTCAGGTATTAACACCGATGAGAAAAGGTCTTCTTGGTGTAGAACAGCTAAATGCTGCTTTGCAGGAAGCACTGAATCCGCCGGATCCTTCTAAGCAGGAACTTACTGTTGGCAGTTTTATTTTGCGTGAGGGTGATAAAGTCATGCAGATCAAAAACAATTACCAGATGGAGTGGAAGGTGTTAAATAGTTATCGTATGCCGCTTGATGAGGGTGTCGGCGTATTCAATGGAGATATGGGAATTGTGAGGGAAATAAATTCCTATACTGAAAGGATTACAGTTGAGTTTGAGGAAGGACGCCGTGTTGAATATGAGTTTAAGCAGGCAGAGGAATTGGAACTAGCTTATGCCGTTACAATTCACAAATCACAAGGAAGTGAGTATCCGGCCGTGATTTTGCCGCTTCTTGGAGGTCCAAGGATGTTAATGAACAGAAACTTGCTTTATACGGGAGTTACAAGAGCGAAGAGCTGTGTTTGCATTGTGGGAAGTGTGCACACTTTTCAGGAGATGATCGCAAACGAACAGGAGCAAAAACGTTACAGCGGATTAAAGGATCGGATAAAGGAGGTATATGAGCTGGCTTGATGAGTTATTTTTCCCAAGCGCTGCCCGGTATGCAGAGACATTGTAAGTCCATGGGGAGAAATGATTTGTGATATCTGCAGAAAAAATTTTCATTTGGTAGCAGATAAGGCTGTTTAAAATGTGGCCGTCTGCTGCTTAATGAAGAAAAGGAATATTGTGAGGACTGCATGAGAATGAAGCGTTGCATTGTCCGCAGCCTAACCGGATATGATTACAGGCAGGAATGGGTTCACAAAATGATCTTTCATGTAAAGTATCATAATGAAAGACAGCTTCTTGACTACCTTGCAGCGAGGCAGCTCATGAGTACCGAGATACTGTTATGCGATGGCAGTGTGACTGTTTAATTCCTATTCCGCTTCATCCATCAAGACAAAAAAAGCGTGGTTTTAATCAGGCAGAGGAGATTGCCAGGCGAATAGGAGAAGATTGGTCACTTCCAATTGACACAAAAGTTCTAATTCGTGTCAAAAAGACACGTCCGCAAAAAGATCTCGACAGTGCAACGCGTCAGAAAAATCTTGAAGATGCATTTATAGCAGATAAAAAACGGGCACAGGCATACAAACGCGTGATACTTGTCGATGATATTTATACAACAGGAAGCACCATGGAATCATGTGCTAAAGCACTTCTCGCGGCGGGAGTACAGCAAGTCTACGGATTTGCACTCAGCTCAGGGCGGGATGAAGCATCATAGTTATAGCTCGCGCAAAGCCCGAAACCATTGCACCGAAGGCTTTCGGATCATGGTGCGTAAACTGCCGCATTTTATATTTTTTTTAGAATCATTCGCTCATTTTTTAGATACGCATTAGGAAGAATCTGATATAATAAGCTTATGGCAGCCAGTTATCGAGAAAGCTCATAAATTTTGAGCAGGCAAGCTGGTAAAACAAAAGAAAGGAGAGTGCCATGAAGCTGAAAAATAAACTGATCATATCATTTTTAATGATTATGGCAATACCGTTGTTTTTATTTTGTGTATTTAGCGTTGTGTTAGTACGCTATCAGTTTGTAATCATTCAGAACAGCTATGGCGTGTCAGCAGAGTTTACGGATTTTTTCCTAATAATAATAAATTATTTAGTCAGCTGATGAACAATGTACAGCTGAAATTGCAGGATGAAATAGAAGAAGACAGTCAGTTGCTGGAAGACAAAAAGATGCTGGAAAAGTACTGTGAGAAGGAGGCAGGAGAATTTATTAATGTAGTTGTTCTTAAGGATGAGGACATTTACTACAGCTATAAGCCTCTCAAGCAGGAAGAGATTGAGGCAATCGAAAGAGAGTCACAGGAAACAATAGATGCAGCCGATGATACTAGTACTGTATATCTGAGTAAGGAGAATACTATACTTGGAAAGGCAGCTGACAGCAAATTTGCAGATGGAAGCCGTGCACAGGTATATACACTTGTAAAGGTTAATCAGTGGCTTCCAGAGTTAAAGCAGCTTGTCGTTCAGTTTGTGCTGGCAATGATTTTTATCCTATTTTTGACGGCATGTATTTTCACAACATGGATTTACCGCTCAGTTGTACAACCTATTAAGGAGCTTCGCCTGGCCACTGAGAAAATTAAGTCAGGAAATCTTGATTTTTTGGTGACTGCTGCATCAAATGATGAGATGGGGCAGCTTTGTACAGATTTTGAGAAGATGAGACAGCGCCTAAAGGAAAGTGCAGAGGAGAAGATACGTTTTGACAACGAAAATCGTGAGCTGATTAGTAATATCTCGCATGATTTGAAAACACCTATCACATCTATCAAGGGATATGTGGAAGGAATCATGGATGGTGTTGCTGATACACCAGAAAAGATGGAACGTTATCTTAAAACTGTCTACAACAAGGCAAACGATATGCAGCGCCTTATTGATGAACTGACATTTTACTCAAAGATTGATACTAATCGCATTCCATACAATTTTAGAAAAATCAATGTCAGCGATTATTTTGGAGATTGTGCCGAAGAAGTTGGACTTGATCTTGGTGCAAAAAATATTGTATTCCAGTATGCCAATTATGTAGATGAACAAGTAATGGTTATTGCTGATCCAGAGCAGATTCGAAGAGTGGTCAATAACATCATCAGTAATTCATGCAAATACTTTGACAAGTCACAGTGCTTTATCAATATGCGAATAAAAGATGTCGGTGACTTTATTCAAGTTGAGATTGAGGATAATGGAAAAGGAATTGCGACAAAAGATATTCCATATATATTTGATCGTTTTTACCGCACTGATTCATCGCGCAATTCGGCAAAGGGAGGAAGTGGTATCGGCCTTTCTATTGTGCGCAAGATACTAGAGGATCATGGCGGAAAAGTTTGGGCTTCAAGTAAAGAAGGTACTGGAACAGTTGTGTACTTTGTTTTGAGAAAATATCAGGAAAATGTACAAAATGTAGAGTCAGCAGAGGCAGGCGATACAGATGAAAAAATAAAAGAGACTAAGGCAAAGGAAACAAAAGTAAAAGAAGCAAAAACAAAAGAGCAAAAAGTGACGAAAGAAAGCGGTACAGGAAAGGTTGTATTTACGCAGGATAATTCGTCAAAAAATTCAACGCATATAATGCAGATGCGCGGAAAAGAAAGGAAGGAATGACATGGCAAGCATATTAATAATAGAAGATGAAATTAGCATTGCAGAGTTAGAAAGAGATTATCTTGAGCTTTCTGGATTTGAGGTGGAGATTGAAACATCTGGTACTAGTGGACTTGAACGTGCACTCAAGGAAGATTTTAATCTGATCATTTTAGATCTGATGCTTCCAGGAATTGATGGATTTGATATCTGCAAGAAGATTCGTGAGAATAAGAATACACCAATTATAATGGTTTCAGCAAAGAAGGATGATATTGATAAGATCAGAGGTCTTGGTCTTGGTGCTGATGACTATATGACAAAACCATTTAGTCCAAGTGAGCTCGTTGCAAGAGTAAAGGCACATATGGCACGCTATCAGAGATTAGTTGGCAGCAATGCACAGCAAAATGATATTGTGGAGATTAGAGGAATCAAGATTGACAAAACAGCGCGCCGAGTGTGGGTAAATGGTGAGGAAAAGGCATTTACAACAAAGGAATTTGATCTTTTGACGTTTCTTGCTGAAAATCCGAATCATGTTTTCACAAAAGATGAGCTGTTTCGTGAAATCTGGGATATGGCATCAATCGGTGATATCGCAACTGTAACTGTTCATATTAAGAAGATTCGCGAAAAGATTTGAGTATGATACATCCAAGCCGCAGTATATTGAAACGATCTGGGGTGTAGGCTATCGCTTTAAGGTTTGATGGCTGTTATAAAAGAATTGTTGTGAGAGGAAGGAGAAAAGGCATAGTAATACAACTGTGCTTTCGAAGAGTATGAAAAAGTACATTTTATTTGATTTAGACGGTACGTTGACAGATCCGATGGAAGGAATCTGCAAATCAGCGGCAAGGGGACTGGCACATTTTGGGATTAAAGCTGATTACCATGATCTGACATTTTTTATCGGACCGCCGCTTTTAGATACGTATCGTGACAGGTATGGTATGAATGATGAGCAGGCAAGGGAAGCTGTTGCTGCTTTTCGTGAGTATTTTCAGCCGACTGGAATTTACGAAAATGAAATTTATCCGGGTATTGAAGAAATGCTAAAAGAACTTCAGGATAAAGGGTATTTTCTTGCGATGGCAACCTCAAAGCCAGAAGCATTTGCTGATATTGTGATGCGTCATTTTCATATCCGTGATTATATAAAGGTAATGGCCGGCGCTACGATGGATGAGGGAAGAACTAATAAGGCAGAAGTTTTAGCATATGCGTTGGAACAGATGAATATTTCAGATTTGTCTGAGGCTGTCATGGTTGGTGATCGAAGCTATGATGTAAAGGGAGCACAGGCAATGGGAATTGACAGTGTAGGTGTTCTGTATGGATATGGAAGCCGTGAGGAATTAGAAGAAGCAGGGGCTACGAAGATTGCGAAGAGCGTAGAAGATTTAAAAAAATATTCTTTTGAATTGGAAATAATTGAAAGAAAATGAAGCTACGTTAAGTAGACGGAAACTAAGTTTAAGTATATAGGGCTTTGGTTCAAGGCATGGGCTGTAGAACCAAGGCTCTTTTTGCAACGATTCAGATTCAGAATAATGTAAAGTCGAGGTGTGGCTCTGAATTGCTGCTGGTAAATTTAAAAAGATTCAGTCAACAATGGAGTTGATACGCATCACAGCTGGTAAGTATTTTAAAATTGTTTGAATAATTCTATACAATTTACACAATTGAGGAAAGATAAAGAAAAACTTAAAAAATATTTTTAAAAAAGTACTTGACAAAATAGGAGACGTAGGCTATAATGAAGTCACAACAAAGAAATAAACATCCAAAAAAAATAGGGAGGGAAACCCAGAAAAGGAGGTACGGTCCAAAGTACAATTAAACTTCGTTTCATTACTTTATAAAAAGTAGTTGAGACATAGGAAAAAAGATTCGGCACGGAATGGATTTTCAAATCTGCCAAAAGCAATCAAAGATTTCTTATTTGTGAAGAGAAAACAAATAAGAGGAACCCCAAAGAGAAAGAAAAGAATCGAAGGGAAGCCGATAGAAAAACGTGGTATTTATATTTCGGAAATATGATGAGAGGTATTTTTATCACAGAATAGTCTATCTTATCAAAGAAATGCAGGCAGACAAATAAAAATCAAAAAAAGAAAAAGATGTTCTTGCAGGATGAATCAACAAACAACTAAATAGTAAAAACAAAGCGGATAAGAAAGAGTGAAAAAACCAAAAAAGAAATCTTATTCCTAAACCTGAAAAGTTGACAGCCAAAGAAAGAGGTATTGTCCAATGGATAGCGAGGTTTGAGAGCGGGTATCGAAGAAAAAGAATCGGTACCCGCTTTTTTGGTGTTTGGGAATAAAAGCGAAGATATTATTTCTTTGCTGCTTTCAAGCTGCAAAAAAATGAAAAAACTTGTTGACAAACTCTTTGAAGGGTGGTATTATAGTCAACGTCGCTGAAAACAACACAGACACAACAAAAACAATTCAGAAACAATAATGAGAATTGTGACAATAACAAAAACAATTCAAAATTATTAAAAACAATGAATTGAAAAAAAAGTTGAAAAAGTACTTGACAAACGCAAGCGACTGTGATATATTATATGAGCTGTCGCTGAGACGGCAAAGAAAAAATCACAAAGAACCTTGATAATTGAACAGTATAACCAACCCTGAAGATTTCTTAAAAAGCCAGATTGCGAAAGCAGTCAGGCGAGTGAAATTTTTAGCGTAGTATAAACTACAACCTATAAAAACAGTAAAGTCTTTTAAGTAAGACACACAAACGGACAGGAATGCGTTAGCGCAGAACTGGACAGAGAATTGAACATGAGAGTTCGATCCTGGCTCAGGATAAACGCTGG
>ENA-OQCN01001284-OQCN01001284.1-human-gut-metagenome-genome-assembly--contig:-NODE-1284-length-12676-cov-1.651606_pt1 | contig 12676 bp, 13 predicted proteins | sample MGYA00242497_ERZ504576 | MGnify/ENA primary metagenome ERZ504576 (study PRJEB26092, sample SAMD00036296) | human gut metagenome | host: Homo sapiens | study: EMG produced TPA metagenomics assembly of...
CTCACCCATTACATTGACCAGTTTTCCGCCCATTGCCTGAAAACCGATCCAGAAATGACTTCGCATAATGATTCCATCCGGCGCATCATAAACAAAATGCATTACGACTGCCGGAACCGGGTGTTCTTCCAGATCTGTGCTGAACAGTTTCTGCCTTGCACTGGCACCGTCCACCATAAGGATACCTGCCTCTTTGCAGATCTCCTCGTCCAGACCGATGGCTTCCGGGTGATCTGCCAGCGGATCTGTCAGTGTCAGATCTAACATATAATCTCCGATATTTTCAGTACTCCACATGAAATCACTGCAATGATGGGAATCCGGACACCAGCATTTATAACGCATTTCGCTTTCCTCCGGAATCTCATTCCACCAGTATAACCAGTGTCTGTACATCTCCACTGTGACTCCCGGCATATCATGACGTTCGTGACATAAGCACCACCGCCCGGCAGATAACACCATCCACATTCTTCTTCCGGAAGGATATGTACTGTTTTTTCACGGATATTATCCGGTGTCATCGCATATTTCGGATCCATCGGCTCACCGCTTGCCAGTACTTTTTTCGTTCTGTCACTGATATCCGGCTGTGGTTTGTAAAACAGTTTCGCATATGGTCTCTGTTTTTCTTCTTCTGTCAGATCACGCGGTTTCATTGCTTTAATATATTTTGCATCCATAATTGCCCCTCTCCTTTTTACTTAATCCTTTTCGTTTACACAGTTTCCCAATTCATTTTTTATCCATATTTTCCAGAGATTCCTTTTCGATCACCGAATCCAGTAATTGTATATTTCCTGCCAGTTCAAATGCCAGATGATAGAACCATCCAAGCTGCGTCCGATCCTCCGGGCGAAGCGCCATAAACATGATTGCACGGATATTACGGGCATGTTTCCAGGAAATCGCACGCTCCAGTTTTACCAGACTGACTACTGTATCTGTAATATAGGCATCTTCCTGATACATAAACACAAATCCATTTGGTAAAATCGCCAGATAGTCATTTTCCAGATCAACTGCCACTTTTTCTACCATGTATTTTTTTACATAAAAACGATCCTGAATGGCAGCGATAACGCTGGACAGGCTATCCTTATTTTTCATTTTATAAATCATATCCGGTCGGATATAATCCTGAATCGCACGTTTTTTCTCCGGATATAACAATTTGCATTTGATATCTGTCAGACAGTGCTCCAGCCGCGCCTGATCCTCCTCATCCAACAGCGGGGATACCGTCAGCATCGGCGCATGAAACAGACGCCGGAAGTCCTTCATCCGAACTGTCGTGATGATCAGCATAGGCTTATCCTGATTTGCCCTTTCCTTGCCGTGAACCGGATACGGTCCGTACAGATCTAAAATGTCACCGTAAAATTTCTGCAGCTGTTCCATCAGAAAGTGTGTAACGCTTCCATTGAAATGGCTGATCACTACGGTGGACAACCCTTTGCCGCGGATCTCTGATTACAGTGTACGCTGTGCGGAAATCAGAAACGAAGCAGATAATCTTCCTCATCTTTTCCTAAAAGCACCTCACACTCCTGTCCCAGACAGTTCTTTAAGAAGTGGCAGATATCCCCCAACAGGGATAACGGTTCCGCAGTTCATCGCCAAAGACATGATGCTGAATCTGCGGCGCGATAATACCGTTTTTCAAGGTCTGTACATGCACACACAGATCGGCAAACAACCGGTCGTCTGTGGTAAAATCCAATCCATACACCGCTTTTACCTGTTGCAGCATCTCTCTAACGATCTTATGACAGACCGGGCTCGTGTATCCAAGCACCGCTGCCTTGGTCATATTTCGTGTATTTAAAATCTGAATCTGATAAAAAATATCCGAAAGCCACAGATATTCGTTCTGCTGCAGTTCAATCTGCCACAGTTCCTTTAACGCATCCAGCACGTAGCGGACGACTGCCGCAATCCCCTGAGACTCGCCTTTTTTCTCAAATGCTTCAATCGTATTGCCGCTATTTACCCGAAACTGCATGACCGCAATTGCCAGAACCATATAAATCAGTCCGAAATCATCCAGATCGGTCTGACAGCGGTAAAGCTCATCCTTGAACACATCCTGAATTTCTTCCAGACGTTCTCTGCCAAATTCATCCTGCTTTAACACGATTCCGTCTCTGGAATCATAATCCCAGTTTTCCGCATACAGACGGATCAGAAGTGCCCGCCGCTTGATTTCATCCTTCTCAAACTTGATATAATTTCCCTGACGCTGGATCTGCAGATACGGATAACGCACAGATACGCGCTGCCGCATGGCGCGGATATCGCTCTCTAAAGTTGTCCGGCTGACGAACATTTCATCCTCCAGGTTGCCAAGCTCATACCAGTCATTTTCCCGGATGAGCCGCAGCATCATCGTTCGGATACGGTCTTCCTTCGTCTCATAGTTTGCTTTTTCCGAAAAAAGCTGCAGATATACCTCACGGTTGTTGACAGATATCGTGTAGCCTTTTCCATACTGGGGAAGAATCTGTATTTCATACTGTTTTAATTTGCTGTTGATCTCGCGGATATCGTTTCGGACGGTTCGTTCCGACACGCCAAGCTTTGCTGCCAGCTCTTTGCCTGTCTCTACATTGTGTCTTGCGTTTAAAATCGATAACAACTTCTTCTGTCTGGCATTTAATGTCAAATCTGTCATTTTATGCACCTCTCATCTTTCGTTCTGTCGATATCTTATAAACACAATTCAATCAGATTTTTCACGTCCTGTCTATAGAGTTTTTGAAATCCGCCGCCAATAAACTGCGTTTCACCCTGCAGTACTTTGTCTGTTACCCGGTCGGTATCCACATTAATAAATCCAGCTTCCTTCAGCGTTGTTGCCAGTCCGCAGCTACTGATAAAACGGTAAAAGCGCTTCACACCGTCCCAGAGCAGCGCCTCATCATCCCCGCCTTCGGCGTGCCATACATGGGAAAAGAATTTTTCATAAATTCCGGTTCCCGCGAACTCATCATACAGCACCACGCCGGCATCAGGATTGCAAGTGCCTCTCCGTGGGACAGTCCAAACAGTTCCGTAAAAATATGGGAAACCGCATGACAGGCATAATCCCCTTCAAAACCGATCATATTGCTATGTGCCATGGTCGCTGTCCACATCAGTTCGCTGCGCCCTTCCTTGGAAGCCGGATCTGCCAGAACAACCGGCAGTTCTTCGATCACTGTCTGCATGATGGATTCGCACAGATGATCCCGCAATACCCCTTCCTGTGACCGCACAATATACCGCTCAAATGCATGTGCAAATATATCCAAAGAGCCTGCCGCCGTCTGGCGTGCAGGCACTGTGTAGGTCAATTCAGGATTCATGAGTGCAAATTTCGGGCAAACCCGTGCGTCCGTCAATGCACATTTTCTATTTTGTTCTTCATTCCAGATAACAGAGACTCCGTTTGCTTCGCTGGCAGTTGCCGCCATCGTCAGTACAACGCCGATGGGCAGCACTTCTGTTGCTTTTGCTTTCTGTTCATACAGATCCCAGACATCTCCGGGATAGTAGCTTCCAAGGCTGATTGCCTTTGCTGTATCTATAACACTCCCCCCGCCAACGGCAAGCAACAGGTCTATTTCATTGTTCCGCACCAGGTCTATTCCCTCATCAACCTTTATAAGACGCGGATTTTCGGCAATACCGCCAAAGGGCAGGCTTATCACTCCATACTCCTTTAGTTTTGCGGCAAGCCGGTCATACAGACCATTGTTTCGGATACGTTCGCTTCCGTAAATGATCATCGCACGATGTCCATATTTCTGTGACAGAGCTCCGATTTTTTCTTCTGCATCCGCTCCGAAAATGATCTGCGTTGGAAAAGAAATTCAAAATCTTTCACGCAACCCTCCATTGCTCTTTTTTGTAATTTCGGAATCTTTTAAACGATGAATTCCGAGAGTACATTTTTCTAAGTCATTGAATTTACAGGAATAATTTTAATATTATCTACTATTCACACATTTCAATGACAACGGTTGTTCCCATTCCACCGCCGGCGCAAAGTGTTGCAACACCGTAACGCTGTTTGCGGCGTTTCAGCTCGTACATCAGTGTGATGACGATTCTGGAACCGGTTGCTCCTACCGGATGTCCAAGAGAAATTCCACCACCGTTTACATTCAGTTTCTCATCCGGAACACCGAGTTCTTTCTGGCAGGCCAGACACTGAGAAGAAAATGCCTCATTGATCTCAAACAGATCGATATCATCTACGGTCAGACCAGCTTTCTCCAGTGCTTTCTTTGTGGAGCTGATCGGTCCGATTCCCATTAATTCAGGCTCTACACCTGTTGTAGCTACGCTGACAACCTTTGCCATGATCGGGCAGCCAAGTTCTTTTGCTTTTTCTTCAGACATCAGGATGACACCGGAAGAAGCATCATTCATACCGGAAGCATTTCCTGCTGTTACTTTTCCGCCTTCTTTAAATGCAGGTTTCAGTTTCTGAAGTCCCTCTAACGTGGCGTTACGTTTCGGATACTCATCTACGGTATAAACAGTCTCGCTCTTTCTGGATTTTACAGTAACCGGAACGATTTCTTCCTCAAAACGTCCTGCATCGATGGCTGCTACTGCACGCTGCTGAGAACGGAGAGAATATGCATCCATCTGCTCTCTTGTGATGTCGTATTTGTCAGCTACGTTCTCTGCTGTGATACCCATAGCCGGTCCAACACCCAGATTTGTCAGGGAATCCCACATGGAATCACGCATCTCCATATGACCGTATTTCTGTCCGTAACGGGCATTGAATACCATATGTGGTGCGGTACTCATGCTGTCAGAACCTCCTGCCATGATACACTCTGCTTCTCCGGCACGGATCTGATAAAATCCCATCTGGATGGCAGACATGGATGAGGTACAGTTTCTATGGATGGTAATACCCGGTACAGTTACAGGCAGACCTGCTTTTACTGCTGCTACACGGGCAAGGTTATTTTCTTTGTAAGTTCTCTGGTAGTTGCATCCCCAGATGACATCGTCAATGATCACCGGATCAATGCCTGCTCTTTTTATCAGATTCTGCATAACCGGAATGGTTAATTCTACCGGTGCAAGTGTCTTAAACTGACCACCGATGGTACGATCGGGGTACGGCATCCTGCTACGATTACTACGTCTCTCATTTAACTTCCTCCTATAAACGGCCAAGAACGCGGGCAACTTTGATCAGTCCCTCTGTCAGTTCTTTGTTTGCTTTTTCTACATCTTCTTTGGACCATGTTTCAAGTCCCTGTCCGGTCTTGAAGCCAAGGTTGCCTTTTGCAATATTGTCTGTCAGAAGTTTGGACGGCTCTGTACTGTTGCACAGATGTGGGAACAGATAGCTGTGGATGTTGTAAGTCAGATCCAGTCCACCCATATCCATAACTTCTACCGGTGCGCAGATGCCAAGACGCATACCGAAGCCATATTTGATTGCATCATCAACATCTGCCGGATCAGCGATATCCTGCTCAATGATATTTAATGCTTCTCTGAATAATGCATGCTGCATACGGTTTGCAAGGAATCCCGGAACATCTTTCTTTACGATAACCGGACGTTTTCCTGCTTCTTTTAACAGATCGTAAGTAGCCTGTACCGTCTCATCAGATACATATTTTGTCTTGATAACCTCTACTAACGGAACAAGGTAAGCCGGATTCCAGTAGTGAGTACCAATGATACGCTCTTTGTGTACGGATTTCTCTGCAATCTCTGTGATACTGATCGCGGATGTATTTGTTGCAAGAATTGTTGAAACCGGGAAAATCGCATCCATTTTGCAAAATAATCCTGTTTGATCTCCAGTTTCTCAATAATTCCCTCGAATACGATATCTGCAAAATCTGCCACTTCTTCGATGGTGTCTACAAAGCTGATTCTTGCAGCTGCATCGTCAGCTTCCTGCTGTGTCATTACATCATTCTCAACTAATACGCTCAAGTTGCTTCTTACAACTGCGGCTGCATCACAGCGGATCTTATCATCATATACATAAATTACTTTTACCTGATGTCCCTTTGTTGCGAAAAGCTGGGCAATTCCCAGTCCCATTTTACCTGCACCAAGGACAGCAATATTCTTTTTACTCATAATTTCCCCTTTTTTTGCTTAAAAATGGACCGGACATTATATGTGGTGTTCACCGTCCAGAGCCATTATTTAGTTTTTACTGCTCTGAACAGTTACCATATTCTGATGTCTGGCTCCTTATTCATTTATTTACTTGTTCTGTTCAGGAATCTGTAACCCAGCTCTGAACAGTTATGTTTGCGGTATGTTAATCGTTAAATCGTATCCTTAACTCTTAGTATACGCCGTACGGATACTCTTTGTCCGGTACACTTCTGTCGATTCTGTCAGATGGAACAAATGCAACGGCACGAACGATTGTACCATCACCCATGTACCAGCGAAGCGGGAATGCACAGAATAAGAATCTCTGGTTTGTTACTTTATCCAGATCTCCGCCAAGGTTCTCGATACCCATTACATTGTTTGCCATTAAGATATCATGACATGGCTCCCACTCCGGGAAATCGTCTTTTGCCGGATGTCCGAACTGTTCTTCGTATTCTTCACAGATACGCGGAACGTATGGACCAGGGCCGTGATCTGCTGCATATGTATAAAGGATGTGGTCGATTGCCTGCATATCGAAGCCAACACCTCTTACGTGATGCTCAACGAACCATTTTGCACCATCAATAGAAAGTCCCGGGCTGTATGCGAAATAATCATCATTCTCACCCCAACGTCTGTGTGTACCTGTATTTAACAGAACCCAGTCACCTTCTTTGATTCCGCCAGGAACTTTTTTCGCAGCGTTCTCAATATCTTCTACCGTGATCAGCTCCCATTTTCCTTTCGGGATATCAAGACAAACAGCTTCACCAAAGTAGTTCTGGATCGGGAGTTCATGTGTATATGGGCTCTCCGGAATAACATGAGCCGGTGAATCTGCATGTGTAGAGTTGTGCATATGGAATGAGTTGAAAGTCTGAAGCAGTCTGTAATGCATCGGCATATGCTGTACTCTGTCGATATGGAAGTCTCCGTTGGATGGCCAAAGTGGATTTCCTCTACCAAATGGGTTGGACAGATCGATCAGCTCGAAAGAGCCATCTTTGAACATATCAAAGATATTTCCGTCGTAAGGTTTTTTCCAGTCATTTGTGTGCGCGTAGTTTTCTTCACGTGTGTGTCTTACAGCGATTTCTGACATTATAATTTCTCCTTTTCTTATATAAATAATTTTTTATTATTGTTTTTGGTTACGCTTTTATATAGTGCAAAAACCGTGCCAATTTTGTTTTTACAAAAATGCACGGTTTTTCGGGGTTTTTTGTTGTTGCAAAATGATACTGTTTCAGATTCACAACGTTGCCTGTTTTTTGTTGCAAACGGAAATAAATCTTATCTCCGATCAAGACTGACCGTTTGGATTATTGCACTCCATATTGTCAATCCGCATGGTGCAGTCCCAATGCTCTGCCAGTTTTCCTTCTTCCAGACGATACAAGTCAAAAACTTTTGTAATCACACCATTTTCCATCACGCAACGGAAAAATACACATACGTTATCCCCGTCTTCCATGCAGGAATAATCTCTGCATGTGGTTTCTGTTTAAAAAATTCTTTGGAAAAGGCAATAAAGCCATCCTTGCCATCTGCCACTTCCGGAGAATGCTGTTTATAATCATCCTTCATCAGATCATCCAGTTCACTGATATCCCATGCATTAAATACATGCTCATAAAACTAACTACGTCAAACCGGCATTTACCAGAACTGGCATTTCTTTATCTACGGACTTATTTTACAGCCCCTTTTACACTACTGCTTCAATCAATTGTTTCCCGCTGCCTTCATTTTATTTCTTACATGTATTTTTCTTTATAACCGGAACGCACTCCAGATCTGCTTCCAATTCTTGGATGCGTGCGCCATATTTTTCAATGACTTTTGGAACCACTTCCACAAAACTCTTTATCTCAAGGCAATGTTCCATATCACCGCCCGGACGGTAACGGGAACGCTCCAATTGTTTCTGCGGATATATGACATGAATTTTACCATCCAGCACTTCCAGAGTTCCAATACTTCCACATACGGAGCATTCCACTGTTGTGCCATCTCTGACTGTCAGTTGATCGCAATGACAGATTGGACAGACTCCTTCTTTATCTCCATGCCACTGCATATGCATCTGCGGTTTTCCCATCTCCTGCAACACATTTTTTCCCATCTGCATCAGACGTTCACGCATGGTATCATCTAAAATCGGAGAAACTTTATCTCCCATATCATAAATATTCAAAGCATCAACCGGAACCATATGCATAGGGAATCCAAGCAAATACATATTACTCAATCCCATACTTGTCCATCCTTCTGTTCTGGCTCCACCAATCGAGATCAATGCCAATGGCCGGTTTTTAAAATATTTCTCCGGTATCATCTTATCCTCTGACCATCCAAGTGCCCGTCTGCGTTCATTTTCCTTGAGTAGAAAACTCTGATCATGAGATGGCCCCAGACGATCCACCAGATTTTTATACTGACCTGGAGGGCCTAAAACATAAACCGGACTCGCCACAATCAGCGCATCAGCGTCTACAATCTGTTTTTCCACAAATGGGAAATCATCCGGCAACACACACATTGACATACCACCATTATCCCGTCTACGATCACAGGCACCGCATCCGGTACAACGGTCAATTTTCAAATTACATACATTCAGGAAAGCAACATCTTCATGGTTCGCATCCATAATTCCTTTCAGAGCCTGCTTTACCGCTATATCGCACGTTCCTCCACTGTGTCCAAAAGATAACCCCAATACCTTCATATTTTTCTTCCTTTCAACATTTTAACTATCCACCAATACCTGTGTACAAAAAATCTATCCTTAATACATTTATGTGGCAACATCATGCAGATATGTCTCACTGTTTTCCTGCAACAATAGAAATCGCTGCCACCGGACAATCTGCTATCATGTCTCTGACTTCTGCTTCGCGCTCAGGCTTCACGACTTCATCCAATACCCGAATACAGTCATTATCCCAATCCAGTTCAAATAATTCCGGATGCAGATCAATACATGCTCCACAACGAATACAATGTCGTGCTATTTTTACCATATCTTTGTTCCTCTTTGATATATCTCTTTGATTTCATGTTTATCCGTTTTCTTTTTACCACTTATTTAACATGTTGTTCCTTTGCAATGTTATCTGCACAGATCATCCCTGCGTATACGCAACACTGCTGATAGAAGTAACATTTGGTGTATGCGGTCCGTAAATAACACTCGCTGCACTGTCTCCTGCTGCATACAGATGCCCGATTGGATTCATTTCCCGATCAAGTACATGGCATTTCTCATCAACCGTAATTCCACCAATCTGTGAATAATTTACATTAACAAATTTCATACAATAAAAGTTTGCTTTTCGGACAGGACGCATATACGCAGGATCTTTTGCAAAATCATCATCATGGCCTTTATCGCATAATTCATTATACCATTGCACAGTTTCTAATAATGTCTCCTTATCTATTCCCGTCTGTTCCGCCAGATTTTCCAATGTCGGGGCAACATAAATATGTTTATTATGGTCTTCTTCAATCACTTTTCGGAACTGTTCTCTTCCGTTTTCGATTTTAACACTCGGAAAAATCATATAGAAATATTCGGTACCTTCTGCTTCTGGATGATCCATCGTGTCATCATCAAAATCAGATAATGCAATGCGTCCCGGCTGTTGGCGCATTGCAGCAGCCATATTCGCTGACCTGCGGTTTTCACCTTCGTCAATGAAACGTTTGCCTTTTTGATTTACGACCAGATACGGCTGCTCCATGATTGTGGATAACTGATTTTTACAAGCCATGCAACATGATTTACAATACCCGGATATGCAAGATGTCTTCCACATCCAAGAATCGGCGATTTCTTTCCACCAATCTTCCAGACAGCCTTCAATCCATCACCAGTCATCTGGTCATTGAAGAAACTATTGCAGAAAAAGTTACCACCATCGCTCATTTCACGATCTGTGTAAATATATCCCGTTTCCTCTTTCAGCATCTCCGGAGCCGCATTTCCAATCCCACCGGTTGCAACAATGACGTCATTTGCTATGACCTGATATGTTCCGACATTTTTTTCTTTCACAATGGCTCCAGTCACTTTCTGTTCCTCTTTTATTAATTCAATCAAAGATGTATTAAAAATAACTTCTCCACCCAGTTTTCTGATTTTCTGAACCGCTCGCAGGCAAATTAGAGCTGCACCATGTCCCACACCTCGACCTTTCAGGATATAAGTATCTCCCAGATTCATTCCAAATGGAAATCCGCCGGTATAACCATCTGTTCTTCCAATATCTTCATACGGTGTTTCTACACATTCAGGTTTTTCAAGCCCAAGGCTTTCTACAAATGCCGGAATCCGATAACTGTTGTTGATCCATGCCCGCGCAGCAGCCATATTACCGGAAAACTGTGTATATTCTGCATGGATTTTAAAAGCTCTGTCCTGATATCTCTCATCGTTTTTTACTGCCAGAAAGCACATAGGTGTATTCGAAATTGCTCCACCCTGAAATGGTCTTTTTTCAAACACACAAACATCCCTGACACCATGTTCCAGTAATGTAACTGCCGCTGTCAATCCGGCAATTCCAGAACCATATATCGCAACATTTACCTTTTTTCTTTCATCTAGTTTTTCCTCTCTCATCCCAGAAAGATTCATCAGTCTCTGCTCGTTATAATATTCTTTCATGCAATGTTCCATATGTAGTTTTGCTTTTCTCAGCATTTCTTCTCCTGTGATATTTTTTTGCACCTTAAATGTACCGTCAGCCTGAAAAAGAACGCCTTCCCAGTAACGGACTCTGAGTTCCCGTCCCCAGTCCGTTTTTCTTGTATAGCAAAACATAGACACATATTCTTCTTCTTCCGGGTGTGCTAATGGGTGACAGATAGCACCCGCTCCAAACACTGAAATACAGTTCGGATCCAGTTCCTCAATCTTCTCTGTATCAATTCCTACCAAGCTCATATCAAAATCGTCTATGGTAAATTGTACTGTCAACATCCCCCATCCAAAATCTTCTACTGCCCCATTTTTCATATGAACCAAGTGCGCACCCGGATACCATGCTTTATAAAACAAATTTCCTTCTCTTGCAAAATGTTCCCGATACCATTTTACTTTTTCATCCGTTCTGCCAACTTGATTAACACGGATAGCCGCATATCCTATTCCATTTTCTGTAACACCAAATCCATTTTCCACTGTATCAGATTCTGCATTCAACATATGCTCCGCCACTTTATCTGGCATATAACAATCTTCCGTGTTCATCGGTTTTTGCATTGCTTCCCAACATTCCTGCGGAAGTCCTACTTCAGGAAGATCATAATATTTTGCACAGGACGATTTTCTTTCTTCTTCCGTCAATGTCAGAGGTATTTTTCTTAATTCCTCTATTGTTACTTCATTAAAAAATTTGCCACAATTATGCGGACTTGTCATTTCGTATCCTTTATCAAAAACTTTTGCCATGTTTTCTCCTTCCAACCGAATGTTTCTGTATTGTCATTTTCAACATTCTCATCTATAATCTAATATAACTTAATGGAAACGATGTAAAAACTGGAGATATCGCTTATGAAAAAATCAAATGGAAACTGTCAGAATATTCGCACTCGCCATTGGGATTCTTGTTTCATTGATGATAACGCTGGCAAGGGATCAATTATATTTCATAAAATGACCTGGCTTTCAGCCAGACAGGATTTTCACCTAGAATGGGAATCTGTTGAAAACCGCCTGCTATTGGTCTATACGATTCAGGGAACAGGATCTATCCAATATAATGAACAGAACTATTCTCTGGCTCCTCATCAAGTCATCCTTTTCAATACTTCTCAAGGTTATACTGTTCAAGCGTTGTCTGATAACTGGAAACTTGTGTGGATGCAATTTTCCGGATTTCTTGCCGAAAAGCTTGTATTTGAAATCCATAAATACAGAGGTTTGGTTCTTCCAGCCACCTCATCAACTGAAAAAATTCTTGATGATGTTTATCACTTAACCCAAACGCCATCCAAAGATCATCGTTCCGACATCCGACTTTCCAGCAAATTATATACATTACTGGCAGATTTAATGACTGAATCACCAGTATCCATCAAAACGACACCAGCAATTTCATATATTCAAGGTCATTACAAGGAAAATATATCCCTTGATATGCTTGCCAAGCTCTGTCACATGAGTAAATATTACTTTGTTCGTATTTTTCATGAAGAAAATGGAATATCCCCCATTGATTTTCTGCAACACTACCGGATATCCATTGCACGGCAGTTATTACTTGAAACTCAGTATCCTGTTTCCATTATTGCCGAGAAATGTGGATTTGAAACCCCTTCTTACTTCAGCAAAATATTTAAAAAATATTGTGGTGTATCCCCAAGTCAATATCGTTCAGCTAATTTTCAAAATTGATTTAAACTATCTCCCTATTTTTTAAGAAAGGGGCACAGGATATTAAATAAACATATTAATATCCTGTGTCTATTTAAGGAAAAGGCGTATTATTCTTTTTCTATTTTTCTTTTTTCTAATTCTTGA